>JACCEA010872640.1_pt1 | contig 59142 bp, 50 predicted proteins | sample 7449851 | NCBI WGS metagenome assembly JACCEA01 (sample SAMN15323453, study PRJNA562643) | freshwater metagenome | isolation source: river surface water | place: USA:Blue River Watershed | collected 2017-08-18 | reverse complement strand
CTGCCCAAAGGCAGAATAAGAGTAATAAAAGAGAAAAATAAAAGATAAAATTACTAAACCGTTTGTTCTTTTCAAGCAAAAGCCCGTGAGATATAATTATGCTTAATCCGGGCATGGCTATCAGCCAAGTGCTTTTTATCGCCACATCGGTAATGATCGCCACCAGAAGTGATATAATAAGGTAAAATGATATGGCTGTCCAGTCGCGGCGCACATAAATATTACTGAGGGCCACATTCTCCTGCATCGCATATACGCCTGTTCCTAACAATATGATGATTCCGGCTATAGTGACGATCAGGTAAAAAGGTGAAACTACGTTTGACGACAGCGACACCCCCACATGTGGCCACTGTTGCAGCAGATAGAACCTGTCCACCAGAAATAAGATACATACCAGAAAATATAACGGAGTGATGTAACCCATCAATGCCACGCTCCATTCTCCCAGATTAAACGGCCGGAACATCACCATGCCCACTGTCAGCAGCAAAAAGAACGCCAGTAACGAGAATTGGAACAGTGCTGCTGTACATAGCAGGAACCCTGCATTATAGATCAGCTTTCGGGGTTGCGTCGTTTGTGTGAAGCTGAACATGACATCCACTGCACCCAACAGCAGTGTATTCAGTACCATCGTCTCATTAAAGAAATTGAACGGCTGATAAAGCGATGTCAGTAGCAGAAATACAAAGGCAGGTATATATGTGTTTCTTGGAAACAGTTTGTGCCGCGATGCAATGTCTTTTATATATAGAGACTGCAGGAACAATACCGTGATCCCCAGCAGCGTGTAGGCAAACGAACTGTGCCTGAACACAACGTCTATGGCCCGCAGCATATAGTTATACAAAAAATGCCCTGCCACCGGTGTGGGTGCTACAGGGTGCAGCAGCGCCTCTATCTTCACAACAATAGCGAAGAGAAATAGTACCAATACCGTAAAGGGGCTGTTGTTTCTGAATAACCGGAGCACGCTCTGATTTTGCAGCGAAGGTAAGCAGTCTCAGGCACCTTTAAAAGGTGGTTTGCTCCACGATGTGGATAAATATAAAATGGCAGCATAACCCGGTTCGCAGCTTGGTTTAGTACATAAAATTCACCAAAACAATATATGATGGCCCGCTAAGGTCGCAGCCTGTTTTCTCGTCTTTAACTGCAATATCTTTGTTGTATGTACCCTCTACGCCGCATTATTATCATCATTCTTACGTTGCTCCCGTGGGCGCTTCATGCTCAGCACCGGGTCGATCAGCCCGAAATTCTGCTCGTTCAGCTCTCCACCGAGCAGAACCGGCGCAACATGCTTCAGCGCAGCACTAACCCCAAACTCCTTGAGCAACTCAACCGGGATATGAGTGCCGTTTACCGGGTCATCCGCAACGACTTTCGTGATCATTTCACCTTTTGCCCCGTTTATTACTTCCTCGATACTGATCTTGTCGCAGTCCGTGCCGGCCAATACACAAATGTCATTATAGACAGTGCCGGCCGTACGGTGCTCCCGTCTGTAATAGAGGGTAAAAATGTATTGATCGCGGTTTATGGTTACGCCCACCACCAGATGCCGCCCATTGGTCATATCCGCGACAAGGAAAGCACGCACTCATTCGATACACGCAAGGGCCGCCGCTGGGTGGTCTACGATACCAATATGGATCAGGTAGCCTACACACCGGTGCAAACCACCACCCGTGGCGATAAATGGAGGCCCGGTGCAGACAAGCGCTGGTATTATCGCTCGTCCAAGTTCGATATAGAATACCATCCCTGCGCAGCAGACCTTGCTGCTATACTTTACGACCTCGCTCCCCGTTGATATTGGGTTTATTAATAATTTTCACTATCTTGGAGGTGGTTAACACATAGCGCTTCGGCATACGTTCCATAAGACTGTTTCAGGATCATAGTAAGTATTGTTTCACCTCACAAAACAACAACTATTGAAACCTACAGATATCAAAGACCCGGAGTATTTCCATAAGGTCGTGGATTGCCAGTATGCCTGTCCGGCCCACACTCCCGTTCCGGAATACATCAGGCTCATTGCACAGCAAAAGTACGCTGAGGCATACATGGTCAACTGGGAGTCTAATGTCTTTCCGGGCGTGCTGGGTCGCACCTGCGACCGTCCGTGCGAGCCGGCCTGCCGAAGGGGTAGGGTAGAGGAAGAACCTGTGGCTATTTGCCGGCTAAAACGTGTAGCTGCTGACAACAAGGGCGATGTAAAGAAACTGATGCCGCAAGGGCCGTTCACGCCCAATGGCAAAAAGGTTGCGCTGGTGGGTGCTGGTCCGTCTGCGCTCACTGTAGCGCGCGATCTTGCCCCCCTCGGATACGAGTTACACATTTATGACGAGCAGAAAAGCGGCGGCGGCTTCATGCGCAGTCAGATCCCCTCTTTCCGTCTGCCCGAGTCGGTGCTTAACGAGGAGGTGGGCTTTATTCTAGATATGGGTGTGCATCGCCACTTCAATCACTACGTCAAAAGTCTGCGTGATCTGCTGGCTCAGGGTTACGACGCGGTGTTTGTGGGTACCGGTGCACCGCGAGGCCGCGACCTCGACATTCCCGGTCGCCGGGAGGGGGGCGCCAACATTCACATAGGTATCAATTGGCTCGCCAATGTGGCATTCGAACATACACATGCCATTGGCAAGCGCGTTATTGTATTGGGTGGAGGCAACACCGCAATGGATTGCTGCCGCACTGCGCGCCGCCTGGGTGGCAACGATGTGAAGGTGCTGGTCCGCAGTCCCTTTGCCGAAATGAAGGCATCGCCCTGGGAGAAAGAAGACGCGATACACGAGGACATTCCGATAATAGACAACCATGTTCCGGTTGCTTTCGTTACAGAGAACGGCCGCCTCACCGGCATGACGTTTCAGAAAGTGCATCCCTTATATGAAGGTGGTAAAAGAAAACTAGTTCCCACCGGAGAACCCGATGTCTTCTATCCTGCCGACGATGTGCTCGTAGCCATCGGTCAGGAGAATAGCTTCCCTTGGATAGAGCGCGACCTCGGCATCGAATTCGATAAATGGGATATGCCGGTGGTCAATGAAACTACATTTTCATCAACTCATCCAAAGGTTTTCTTTGGAGGCGACGCGGCATTTGGCCCCAAGAATGTGATCACGGCAGTGGCCCATGGGCATCAGGCTGCAATCTCCATTCACCTTTATTGTACCGGAAAGGCGCTTACCGACCGCCCCGCACCCTTCGTCAATCTCGTAAGCCAAAAGATGGGTATTCACGAATGGAGCTACGATAGCGAGGTGGTGACCGATGCACGTTATGCAGTGCCCCATGCTGATAAGGCCATTACGCTCACGAACCGTAAAAAAGAAGTGGAACTGGGCTTTGACCTGCCCACCGGTTTTCGCGAAGCCGAGCGTTGCCTGAACTGCGATGTGCAGACCGTTTTCACGGAAAGCAAGTGTATTGAGTGCGATGCCTGCATGGATATCTGCCCCACGTCTTGCATCACTTTTACTCAAAACCTCGACGAGCCGGACCTGCGCCTGCATCTGAAAGTACAGGCCACCAATTCCTCACAGGCGATTTACGTCTCCGATACGCTGCCCACTACCAAGGTCATGGTCAAGGACGAAGATGTGTGTCTGCATTGTGGGCTTTGTGCCGAGCGGTGCCCCACATCAGCATGGGATATGCAGCGATTCCTGTACAAGGTTACAAAGGCAGAAGGTTGCTGTTGATGCGGTTTTAACATTTTGTTGAGGGTGTAAAAGTGCTACTTCTGCGTTAATTGAAAAAAAACACAACCGCATGAGATCACTTTCAGTTTGTTTACTGCTGCTGCCGTTGCAGATTTTTGCCGGCGACACCACCACGCACAAGAACGCCCTCGGCATCTATACCGAGACTAATGCTGTCTTTTCAGCCATCCATAATCCGGGCATTGGAACTGTAGGTTTGGTTTATAAGATCAGGCGTAGCCCGGTAAATTCGTATGTTGCCACGCTCGGCTATACCGGTTACAACGACCGTCCCATACCTCAGTTCACTTCTTTCAATAAAGACACCGCATTTTCCCGCCCGGGTGTTACCAAGGTGGGCCTTGTCACTGCAGGGTTCGGCATCGAAGCGCAGCGTCACTTCTACCGCCGTGTGAGTTTATATGCCGGTGCCGAGCTTCGTGCCGGGTACGGATCAGGAACTACCGACACGTTCAGTCGTGCTCATTATAACCGTCCCTACACCAATCCTGCGAACGGTCATGTCAGCCCCTATAACGATTTCACTGACACCAGAATATTGACCAGCGATGTTGCTATGGTTACCGGTAGCTTCACTGCCTATCTCGGTGCCAGGGTCGATATCAAGCGGTTGTCCATCGGATTGCAGTTCATGAACGGTATGGTCTACGAAAATATAATGCCCGACAAAGGTGCCGGTTATTCCAACCTCAATTGGGATCTGTCTAATATCACTCAGCGGCTCTTGTTCACCTATCGCCTCTGACGATCATTTCCTGATCCTGTTCCTGATCCGGCTCAGTGTCTCGTTGGTGATCCCCAGATAAGACGCTATGTACTTCAACGGTATTTTCAGCAACAGTTCAGGATATGATTCCACAAAGTACTGATAGCGTTCTTCAGCACTCTGTTTGCGCAACAGTTGCAGTCGTTCCTCGCTTTTCACAAAGTAGCGCTCTGTTATCACGCGGCCCACATAATTAAGGTCCGGGTGTTGGTCATAGAGTTGTTGCAGCCGTTGGTAGTGAATGCGCGCCAGTCGGGTAGGCACAATCGCCTGAAGGCACATATAACCCGGCTTCCGCGAGTAAAAGCTGTCGGGAGCAGTGAAAGGAGCAAACGGCTCAAGGAACATGGAGCTTATTTCCTCGTCCTCTTTAATATAAAACATACGCACCAGCCCCTCAGTGATGATGTACAGGTAGTTGCATACTTCTCCGTCACGAAGAAGGAATTCATTTCTTGCCACATCAATATATTCACACCCTTCATCAAAACTACGAATGACATCTGCATCAAGTTTGCGGATGTCATTCATGTAGTTATAAAATGGTTGTAACATAGTCTGTATTCGGGCGCAATATTATCGCTTGGTGAATGTACAAAAATTGACAAATGTCATTTTATGTAATTGTTTTCTCCGCGGTCACTCCACCGCCGCCCTCGCGCACAACAAACAAGATAGTACTGTCAAGGGGGTGAATATGATCGTTTCGAGTGTTGCTTTCGCCGCCAGATTACCCGCACTGTTCAGCGCGAAGAGAATGACAAACACCCATAGCACCATATTCACAAGCTTGCCCGGCACTTTTGCCCTTACTTTTTTTGTTTTTATCGCCACAGTTAGCGCCAGCACAATATTCACAATGATTGACGACAGCTCAAAAACCAGCATTTCCCGCTGGTTCGTTAGCCGGCCACCCCACACAATGTTATAGGGCACCACACCTACCATCACACACAAGTGAAACAGGGTCACCATACCTGTGATGATCAGTATAGTATTTATTGCAATCGTTAATGGTATTCGTCTCATTTTTCTCGTGTTGCAGCAAATGTACACGACTTTAAGTTCGCAGGATGAGGGAATACTCCGAAATAGGCCGCTGACGGTACACATCCTAGGTCCCCTCTGCCCCCTATTCGTTCATCCGATTTCACTAGATTCCCCCGGCATTTCGTTTTGACAAAAAAAATCCGGCCTGCCGAATTATCGACAGGCCGGTCACACCCAATAAAACACCACCTCTATGTCATCTTCCTATCTATTGTCGCTCATGCCCACATACGTCAAAAACTCTATCCTTGTCTTTTCGTCAGCAAATTTTCCTTCGTAAAATGCAGTTACAGTAGAAGACGTGGCGTCCTTTATCCCCCTTGTCGATACACACATATGGTGCGCGTCTATCACCACCGCCACGTCTTTTGTACCTAGTATTCGTTGCAATTCCTGTCCTATTTGTATTGTCAGTCTTTCCTGCACTTGCGGGCGCTTGGCAAAGTATTGAACGATCCTGTTAAGTTTCGACAACCCGATCACATGCCCGTTCGAGATGTAGGCCACATGTGCTTTTCCGTATATCGGCACAAAATGGTGTTCGCAGTTGCTGAACAGGCTTATGTCGCGCTCCACCAGCATCTGGTTGTATTGATATTTGTTCTCAAAAAGCGCAATGTTCGGCTTGTTCTCAGGGTTCAATCCTGAAAAGATCTCCTTTACATACATCTTGGCTACTCTGCGGGGAGTTCCTTTCAGGCTGTCATCCGTCAGGTCCAGACCCAGTGTGTGCATGATCTCCGCAAAGTGATGTTCTATCTTGCGTATTTTTTCTGCATCACTCATGTCAAACGCGTCTTCTCTCAGCGGTGTTTCGCTGCCGCTCGATACATGATCATCACCCATTTCGTCTACTTCCACGTCGTTCAGGTCGTCATCGTTATGCAGGGTATTCAACAAAGTTCCGTTCAGTTTCATACAGATATATTTTTAGGTCCAGTTCCGCCGGCAACTTGCCACGCAGGGTGTTGTAAATCACCACAGCTACGTTCTCCGTTGTGGGGTTCAGTATCTTAAATTCTTCTACGTCCAGATTCAGGTTTTTGTGATCAAACCTGTCTGTCACATTTTCTTTTATAGTGTTGCTGAGTATCTTGGTGTCTACAACATACCCTGTCTTTCTGTCAATTGTTCCCGACACTTTCACCACCAGTTCATAGTTATGCCCGTGATAGTTCGGATTGTTGCATTTGCCATACAGTTCCTTGTTTTCCTCATCCGTCAGCACCGGGTTGTGCAACCTGTGTGCTGCGTTAAAGTGCTCTTTCCTGTATACCGATACTTTTTCCATCGTTTCTGACGCAAAGGTAGAGTGAAAATGTTTAAGAAAACAATAAAAAAAGTGAACAGAATATTTTTTCGCCACTTTTAGGTGGTTCTACTTAGCTGAAACTCTTTACCACGCTGTGTTTCAGGCACAATATACAATTTGGCTATACCGCTATTGTTGGATATCGATCCATTCGACCACATTTTCAGCTTTTATCTCTTGTACTTTTGTTTATTAAATAATTATAAAAGGTAAACAGAATGAAAACATACATTTTCGCAGGTGCATCATCTTCGGTTGCTGTTGCGGCAGCGTATCAGCTCACTGCAGCAGGGCATCGCGTCATCGGTATCAGCACACACGAATCGGTTGGTCCTTATACCGAGTCATATAAGGTGGAAAGCTACTCAGCCGGGCAACTTCCCGCTATCTCTGGCCCTGTAGATGGACTGGTATATTTCCCCGGCACCATATCACTAAAGCCATTCCGGGGGCTTTCCGAGGCCGATTTCCTCGCAGACTACCGCATCAACTGCCTTGGAGCAGTGGCAGTTATTCAGCAGTATCTAGCATCGATGAAGCAGGCGGGGAATGCTTCTGTTGTAATGTTCAGCTCAGTAGCGGCTCAGCGTGGCATGCCCTACCATGCATCAATTGCTATGGCAAAGGCCGCAATTGAAGGGCTGACGCGCTCGTTGGCTGCCGAGTTTGCACCTGCTATTCGTGTCAACTGTATCGCACCGTCACTCACCGATACGCCACTTGCATCGCGTCTCCTCAATACCCCTGACAAAGTAGAAGCCGCTCGCAAGCGTAATCCGATGAAGATCGTTGGTGAGCCCGCCATGCTTGCCAATACAGTTACCTACTTACTCTCTAATGCTTCTGCCTGGACCACCGGTCAGGTGCTTGCAGTAGACGGTGGTATGGCAGCACTTTCTTTGTAGGCCGCACAATTAGGTGTCCGCTGTCAGACATTTGTTTCGGTAAGTGCCACATCCCGAAATAGCTACTCAGAATTACTCGCTTGTTTGTACCATAAATGAGTGTTTGTAAAAGCGTCGTCTGCACTTTATCGCATACGGTTTCAGCAACCCAGTCAGCAAACATAGTCATTCACTGGTTTAGGCTGTCCGTTCGCGTACTGCACATCACATGTTTCATTAGGGCAGCATTTGACACACGCAACGGTAAGTTGTGTAATTAGGTATAAGGCATTCAAATGCCCTTATTGTCATAAACTATTGTTTCTACGTTTTAGCATTTCTTAACATGTTCAATCGTTAGTTTTGCACACAACTTTTAAGAGGGCAGGTCACTCAACCCATTGAAATACATTCGCTACATATCACTCTTTCGCAGGTCGGCGGGCTCGTTGTCGCTCAGCATTTTGCTGGTAGCGGCAACACTGTTTTGTGTCAGCGAGTTTGTTAATACATCTGCACCCGTCTCAGAAATTATTGAACTGTCCGACATGCAGGGAGAGAGCCTGTCTGCAGGTGGTCACAATACGGGTTCAGACATCTCCACTGGTTCGCACCGTCACCGCAGGCATCATCACATTGCCAGGCGCAGGGGCATATCAGCGTTTTTTTTCGGCACTCGCCTTCCCGATGAAGTGCGGTCCGTAATTTCCTATCCGTTACGTCTCAAAATAGGCTACCGTCGCGCTGTTGTGCGTTCGGTCAGGCCTTTTTATTACACCTTCCTTTATAGATATACACTGTTTTAGAGATTGAGATTTTGTTAAGTCACAGGCATTTTGCCTGATCTCATTTATTCAACTCTCATAAACAGATATGCGTCAAAACGTCTTAATATCGTTGTGTGCGGTGGTGGCATTTATGTCATCCTGCAACAATAAGGAATCAAAACAGAATGAAAAGCCATTGGAAGTGCCGGTGGTAAGCATCAGGTCGGTTCCCCTCCAACTCGATAAGCAGTATGTAACAGATATTCAGGCCATCCGAAATGTGGAGGTCCGAAGTAAGGTCTCCGGGTTTCTTGATGCCATTTACGTCGATGAAGGGGCCAAGGTCACGAAGGGTCAGGTCTTATTTCGCATTGGCGATAACGAGTACAAGGCTCAGGTGGCCAAGGCGCGTGCCGTCCTGCATAGCATGAACGCGGAAGCTAGTGTCGCTGAATTAGAGGCTGAACGGGTGCGATTGATGGTTGAGAAAAAGATCATTTCTGCTACCGAGCTGGAACTTACAAAGTCAAAATTAAAGGCCGCCCGTGCACGTGTGGAAGAGGCTCAGTCCAACCTCGATCATGCTACCCACTTGTTGTCATATACCGTTATCCGTGCTCCATTTGATGGTGTAGTGGATCGTATTCCACTCAAAACCGGAAGTCTCGTGAGTGAAGGAACGCTCATTACCACAGTGTCAGACGTGAATTCCGTGTATGCTTATTTTAACATATCGGAGAACGAATATCTGGCCTTCAACAAGAATGATGATCCCACTACTATTGATGAAAATAAGGTGGCTACGCTGATTCTCTCAGATGGTACCGAGTATGGCCACAAGGGTAAGATCGAGACCGTGGTGAGTGAGTTCAATGAGAACACCGGTGCCATTTCTGTAAGGGCTGCTTTCCCCAATCCCGACCACCTGCTCAAGCACAATGCCACCGGCAAAGTGAAATTGGTGTCACGCAAAGTCGAGTCGTTGGTGTTGCCTCAGAAGGCCGCTTTCGAGATCCAGGACAAGAACTATGTCTACGTAATAGGGCCCGACAATGTTATCAAAATGAGGAGCTTCGATCCTTCAGCCAGGTATGGTCAGTACTATATCGTAAACTCCGGCCTGATGGCAGGCGACAAAATCGTTTTCGAGGGCATACAGAATCTCCGCGAAGGCGTAAAGGTCATTCCTCGGTCACTACCGGTCGACAGCCTGCCTGGTATTGCTGCTCAATAGTGCCCTGCCACACGGTTAGGGTTCAATTCCATTCACTTAAAGGATAGTCATGTTCAATATATTTATAAGAAGACCCATCTTGTCTTTGATGATATCGCTCATCATTGTGTTATTGGGTGTCATCGCATTATTAAAGATTCCCGTTACTCAGTTTCCCGATATCGTTCCACCGTCGGTAACAGTAACGGCCAACTACACAGGTGCCAATGCAGAGGTATGTGCCAATGCAGTGGCCATTCCGCTGGAGCGCGCCATCAACGGTGTGCCCGGTATGACCTACATGTCAACAGTAACCAGCAACAATGGCACAACAACCATTCAGGTCTATTTTAAAGTAGGTACCGATCCGGATGTGGCTGCGGTAAACGTTCAGAACCGCGTCACCACGGTGCTCGATGAATTGCCTGAGGAGGTCATCAAAGCAGGTGTTACCACAGAGAAAGAGGTGAACAGTATGCTCATGTACCTCAATATCATGAGCTCCGACACCTCATTAGACGAGAAGTTCATCTACAACTTCACCGATATCAATATACTTAAAGAGTTGAAACGTATTGATGGTGTCGGCTTTGTGAACATCATGGGGCTGCAGGATTATGCCATGCGCGTTTGGCTGAAGCCTGACCGCATGCAGGCCTACAACCTCTCTACTGACGAGGTGATCACCGCCATAAGGAGCCAGAACGTGGAGGCCGCTCCCGGGAAATCGGGCGAAAGTTCCGGTCAGGATCCGCAGGCGCTGCAATACGTTATTAAATACACAGGTAAGTTCTTCAAGCCCGAACAGTACCAGAACATCGTTATTCGCGCTGATAATTCAGGCTCATTCCTTCGACTGAAAGACATTGCCGACGTGGAGTTTGGTTCATTGTCCTACTCTATGACCTCAAAGACCGATGGGCGTCCTTCCGCTTCTATTATGATAAAGCAGCGGCCTGGCTCCAACGCAAACGAGGTTATAGACAATATAAAAAGTACTATGGCGCGCCTCAAAGAAAGTTCTTTTCCGTCGGGCATGACCTACAACGTGAGCTACGACGTATCACGCTTTCTGGACGCCTCTATCCACGAGGTGCTTAAAACGTTGTTCGAGGCGTTTTTGTTGGTATTTCTCATTGTATACCTCTTCCTGCAAGATTGGCGATCAACGATCATTCCTGTATTGGCTGTACCTGTCGCTATCATTGGTACGCTGTTCTTCATGCAGGCATTCGGGTTCTCGCTCAATCTGATGACGTTGTTCGCTTTGGTGCTGTCCATTGGTATCGTGGTCGATAATGCAATTGTTGTGGTCGAGGCCGTCCATGCCAAGATGGAACAACATGGTCTTCCTGCATTTGAGGCCACTATCAATTCCATGAAAGAGATCAGTGGCGCCATCATTGCCATCACACTCGTCATGTCTGCGGTGTTTGTTCCGGTAGCATTCATGGATGGGCCTGTCGGTATTTTTTACAAACAGTTTTCTATTACGCTCGCAATTGCTATCGTTATATCGGGTATCAACGCCGTCACGCTCACTCCCGCCTTGTGTGCTATTATTCTGAAGCCGGTTCATCACGGGAGTGGTGAATTGAAGAAAGGGTTGCTGGATCGTTTCTTTAGTGGTTTCAATCGTGGTTACGATGGCATGTTAGGTAAGTACAAGTCGTTATTGCTGGGCATCACCGGTCGACGGATCATAATAATTGGTTTGCTGGGTGTATTCTTTGCCACAACATGGGGCGTCAGTTCATTGTTGCCATCAGGGTTCATTCCCGAGGAGGATCAGGGTATGATCTATGTTAACGTTACTACACCTGCCGGTGCCACTTTGGAACGTACTGAGAAAGTGCTGGATCAGTTGGAGCGCATTGCATCAAAAGAAGATGGGGTAGAGTCGGTGTCAACACTGGCTGGTTATAACCTCATGAACGACATTGCAGGTGCGTGTTATGGTATGATAATGATCAACCTTAAGCCGTGGGACCAGCGCAGGCATGTGAAAGAGGTGATTGCCACACTTACCGACAAAGCAGCAGGTATATCTGATGCTAGTATTCAGTTCTTCGCACCTCCCACGGTTCCGGGCTTCGGTAATGCCGGCGGCTTTGAGTTGCGATTGCTGAACAGGAATGGTGATGATGCCATTACGCAAACGGCTGAACAGACCAAACGGTTCATGGATAAGTTGGCTCAGTCTAAAGAGATCACGAATCTCGTGACTGGTTACAATCCCTATTTCCCGCAATACATGATCAGCATAGACCAGGATGTGGCAGCAAAGAAGGGTATCAATATAGACAATGCCCTCAGTACTTTGAAAACGCTTCTGGGTAGTTATTACACGTCCAATTTCATCCGCTTCGGACAGATGTATAAGGTGATGTTGCAGGCTGCGCCCGACTATCGCCGGAAGCCGGAGGATATACTCGATCTGTATGTGAAGAATGACAAAGGCGAAATGGTGCCCTATTCAACATTCATTAAGCTGGAGCGCGTGTATGGTCCTGAACAGCTCACCCGTTACAATATGTACCTGTCGGCTATGATCAATGGTGATGCCGCCGAAGGATATAGTAGTGGTGATGTGATTAAGGTCGTGGAGCAAACGGCCAAAGAGATACTGCCACGCGGATTTGGTATAGAGTGGTCCGGTATGACACGCGAACAGGTGCTTGCCGGAAATCAGGCTATTTACATTTTCATTATTTGCCTGGTCTTTGTATACCTGTTGCTCGCGGCCCAGTACGAAAGTTTCTTGCTTCCGTTGCCGGTAATTCTCTCTTTGCCTACAGGTATTTTCGGTTCGTATTTTCTGCTGTTTCTTACCGGTCTCGAAAATAACATATACGCGCAGGTGGCATTGGTTATGCTGATTGGTTTGCTTGGAAAGAATGCCATTCTTATAGTAGAGTATGCGGTGTTGGTACGCAAAAAGGGGCATACCGTTATGCAGTCAGCTATAGAAGGGGCAGTGCTCAGGCTACGTCCCATTCTCATGACGTCGCTCGCCTTTGTTGCTGGCCTTATGCCACTTTGTTTTGCAAGTGGTGCCGGTGCCGCAGGCAACAGGGCTATCGGCGTTGCGGCCGCCGGAGGTATGCTCACCGGGACTATTTTCGGTGTCATTCTCATCCCGGGTCTTTACTTCATTTTCGCTTCGCTCGATGAACGGCTGCGTAGAAAAAAACACCTGCCCATTCAGGACCTGAGTATTCATCATAATCAACACAAAAAGCACGAAGAGCATGATCACGAAAACTAAGATTTCTTTCCTGGCCATTGCGTCGGTACTGTTTGTAAGCAGTTGTAAGATAAAAGACAGAACATATCAGGCGTCAGATTCGGTTGTGCCGGCAACTTTCGCTGGGCGTGCCGATTCGGCATCTGCTGCAACACTTTCGTACGATAAGTTCTTCACAGATCGCCTTTTGGTTGCTCTGCTGGATACTGCCTTGCAAAACAATGCCGATGTACGTATAGCCTACGAGCGCGTAGAAGCCGCCGGAGCAGGTTTGTTGGCGGCCCGCGGTGCGCTTCTCCCGTCTTTTAACGTGCAGATGACCGGAGGTTCTACCCGTTTTGGTAACTATACCATGGATGGTATGGGCAACGCCACTACACCGGGTGTTCCTTTCCCCATTATCAACGATTACTTCCCCGGTGTTAGCAGCAGTTGGGAGGCAGACGTGTGGGGAAAGCTGAAGAACAAAAAGCGCGCAGCCCGTATGCGTTACTTTGCCACCAAGGCCGGTGCTGATCTCGTGAAGACGCGACTCATCTCAGAGGTAGCGTATAGATATTATAACCTCTGCGCGCTTGATGAAGAGTTGTCCATTCTCGACACCAATATTCGCCTGCAGACCCGTGCTTTGGAGATAGTGAAGTTGCAGAAGGAAGCCGGCCGCGCCACCGAACTTGCAGTCAAGCAATGCGAGGCGCAGCTGGCGCGAACTCGCGGTATGGAGTATCGTGTCAAGACAGATATACTTACAGCCGAGAATGAGCTGAATTTTCTGTTAGGTCGGTACTCAGTGCCTGTGAAGCGTAGTGGCATAAAGTTGGAGCAGGCAGATAGGATCACCGACATTGGTGTGCCGGCTCAGCTGCTGCAACGCCGGCCTGACGTGGTGCAGGCAGAGATGGAGCTAGCCGCATCCAATGCCGATGTTGCTGCCGCAAGGGCGGCGTTCTTCCCGGCGCTCACCATCTCAGCAACAGCGGGTTTCAACGCCTATCATACTTCCGTTCTGTTCGATCCTGTTTCCGCGGCCTACGCGGTCATGGGCGGACTGGTGGCCCCTGTGTTCAACAAAAACCTGATAAAAGCTGGCTACAATGCGGCGAAGGCAGGTAACCGAGAGGCGTTTGCTCAGTACGGTAAGACGGTAATGAATGCAGTGTATGAGGTGTCTACCAACGTGGGCCGTATTGCCAATCTCAGATCACAGTATGCGCAGAACGTCACTGCAGCCACTGCGCTCGACGAGGCAGTTGCTATTTCCGGAGATCTGTTTATCGGAGGATATGCCAACTATCTGGAGATTATCACTGCTCAGCGAAACGCCATCGAGGCCGATCTCGAAGTAGTTCAAAGTAAAAAGAACATCATGATTGGTGTTGTAGATCTTTACCGCGCTCTCGGCGGACGCTAGCACAAAAGAAAGAAGCCTTCGATATTTCGAAGGCTTCTCTTTCTGTGGGAGCACACGGGATCGAACCGCGGACCCTCTGCTTGTAAGGCAGATGCTCTGAACCAGCTGAGCTATGCTCCCATTTGCGTTGTTCCCGTTGCTTTTGGGATTGCAAAGATACATGCAGATTTCATTTTGCCAAAACCAATTTCAAATATTTTTTCACCTTATCCATCATTCCGGTAAATAGCCCACTTTCGGACCCCTGAAACACCCGCTGCAAGCGATAGAGGATGGCTATGAAAACATAATGTGATGTTATGCTTAAATAAGTTCAGAATACAACATTTTAGGCACTGTTTTCCTTACCTTTGTGTCCTAAAAAAATAATCCCGTTACTGAATAAACATAATCTATGGGCTACATAAAGGACAATTTCAAGGAAAAGGCAGATCTGCAAAGCAAAGAGATCAAAGGTATTCTTGAAAAGTACGGCAACAAGAAGATAGAAGATGTAACGCTTGCTCAGGTATATCAGGGTATGCGTGGCATCACCGGTCTCGTTACTGAAACTTCGTTGCTCGATGCGAACGAGGGTATTCGTTTCCGTGGTTTCTCTATTCCTGAACTGCGCGAGAAACTACCAAAGATCGAAGGAGGAAGCGAGCCATTGCCTGAAGGTCTTTTCTACCTTATGCTTATAGGTGAGGTGCCTACTCAGGAAGATGTGGAGCATGTATCTGCTACATGGGCACGCCGCTCACACGTTCCGAACTATGTGTTTGATGTGATCGAGTCTTTCCCTGTTTCTGCTCACCCAATGACGCAGTTCACTGCAGCGGTGCTTGCACTACAGACCGAGTCTAAGTTTGCGAAAGCATATGGCGAGGGTATCAGCAAGAAAGAATACTGGGGTTATGTTTACGAAGATACAATGACACTCATTGCGCGCCTGCCACGCATTGCAGCTTACATCTATCGTCGCAAGTATAAAAACGGCGAACACATTCAGCCGGATGGTATGCTCGACTGGAGCGCCAACTTCGCGCACATGCTGGGTTATGAAGACGAGTCTTTCAAAGAACTGATGCGTCTTTACCTCACAATCCACGCCGACCACGAAGGAGGTAACGTATCTGCCCATGCTACGCACCTCGTCGGCTCAGCGCTCAGCGATCCTTACCTTGCTTTCGCTGCAGGCATGACGGGTCTTGCCGGTCCACTGCATGGTCTCGCCAACCAGGAGGTTATCCGTTGGATAGAAGAAATGTGCAGTGAGCTGAATACCAATCAGCCATCAAAAGACCAGATCGCTGACTACATACGCAAAACATTGTCGGAAGGTAAAGTGGTTCCTGGTTATGGTCACGCAGTTCTGCGCAAGACCGATCCACGCTTCACCGCACAGATGGAATTTGCTAAGCGTCACTGCCCTGATAACCCAACTGTTCAGACAGTATGGAACGTGTACGAAGTTGCACCACCGATACTGGAAGGAACAGGAAAGATCAAGAACCCATGGCCTAACGTGGATGCGCACTCAGGTGCATTGCTGAAACACTACGGTCTGGTAGAGGAAGATTTCTATACAGTGCTGTTCGGTGTATCTCGCGCACTGGGTGTACTGGCAAGTCTATGCTGGGATCGTGCTCTCGGATTCCCTATCGAGCGTCCGAAGTCGATCACTACTGAATGGGTAAAACAATTCATCGCAAAAACTGAGACTGTAGCCTAAGATACAGCCTTGTCATACTACAATTACTGAAAAGCATGCAGTGTCCCTGCTTGCTTTTTAGTTTCAGAAAACCGACAATTCAATAACCGTTTATAAAGTAAAGTAATGAACAAAGGACCGATTTCTCAATTCATTCAGCACCACTACCGTCACTTCAACGCTGCTGCACTGGTTGATGCTGCTAAAGGATATGAAACACACCTCACCGAGGGTGGTAAAATGCTGGTATCACTTGCCGGTGCCATGAGTACAGCCGAGCTCGGCATCTCTCTGGCAGAAATGATACGCGCCGGTAAGGTTGATATCATTAGCTGCACAGGTGCGAACCTTGAAGAAGATATAATGAACTTGGTAGCGCATACTCACTACAAGCGCGTACCCAACTACCGCGACCTCAGTCCCCAGGAAGAATGGGAACTGCTGGAGCAGGGCTTCAACCGTGTTACCGATACATGTATACCCGAAGAAGAGGCGTTCCGTCGCATTCAGCGCCACATCCACAAGATCTGGAAAGACGCTGAAGACAAGGGCGAACGCTATTTCCCGCACGAGTACATGTACAAGCTGCTGCTCAGCGAGGTGATGAAGTCTGATTATGAGATCGATCCGAAACACAGCTGGATGATCGCTGCCGCAGAGCGCAATCTGCCTATCATCGTTCCGGGATGGGAAGACAGCACCATGGGCAACATCTTTGCATCTTATTGTATCAAAGGCGAACTAAAGCCATCTACCATGAAGAGTGGCATTGAGTACATGATATGGCTCGCCGATTGGTATCGCAATAACTCTGCCGGTAAGGGTGTTGGATTCTTCCAGGTAGGTGGCGGTATAGCCGGCGACTTCCCTATCTGCGTAGTGCCGATGATGTACCAGGACCTCGAATGGCATGATGTGCCATTCTGGAGTTATTTCTGCCAGATCAGCGATAGCACGACTTCTTACGGTTCATACAGTGGTGCTGTGCCTAATGAAAAGATCACATGGGGCAAGTTGGATATCAACACACCTAAGTTCATAGTGGAAAGTGACGCTACTATTGTGGCTCCGCTCATTTTCGCTTACTTGCTTGGCTGGTAGCTCTGTCAGCACTTAGTGCTGATAAGTACATCTTGAATTTCTTCTGCCGGTACCCAATTGGGTACCGGCGGTTTTTGCGGGCAACTTCTGTTCTCATTACCTTTAGTTCATAAAGGTTTCCTATGTCAAAATTGAAACTTGTTGCGCTCACCGGCGCAGGCATCAGTGCTGAAAGCGGTTTACGTACATTCAGGGATAGTGATGGACTTTGGGAGGGCTACAGGATAGAGGATGTAGCCACACCACGGGCATGGCGTCGCGACCCCAACCTTGTACAGGACTTCTATAACATGCGTCGCCGAGACGTCATTGCAGCATCGCCTAATGCGGCTCATTTGGTGCTGGCGCAGCTTCAGGAGCAATTTGACGTGACTATCGTTACTCAGAATATTGATGACCTGCACGAACGTGCCGGTGCGAAAAATGTACTTCATCTGCATGGCGAGATACTTAAAATGCGCAGCGATCGCAATGAACACGTTTTGTATCCCGTTCACACCGACATAGAACACGGCGCAAAGGCGCCTGATGGCGGACTATTACGGCCTCACGTAGTTTGGTTCGAAGAGCCGGTTCCGATGATAGAGCACGCTATTCCGATTATGGAAGAGGCCGACGTTTTTGTGTTGGTCGGCACGTCATTGGCCGTGTATCCTGCGGCAGGTTTGGTCGACTATGTTCGAGATGAGGTGAACAAGCATGTAGTTGACAAGCGTATACCTGAAGTGAAACGTTACAGGAATGTGATTCCCATAGAACACCCCGCCACCATTGGTATGGAGTTGCTGCGTGATAGGCTTATATCAGAGTATTGCTGACGGAAGTATTATTTGTTGAGGCTGAACAGGCTGTCCACAAACTCAGCTTTGTTGAAGATCTGCAGATCTTCCATCTTTTCACCAACACCTATGTATTTCACCGGTATCTTGAACTGGTTAGCGATTGCCAGCACTACACCACCTTTTGCTGTACCGTCGAGCTTGGTGATAGCTATCGCGGAGACATCGGTAGCGGCAGTAAAATGTCTTGCCTGTTCTATTGCGTTCTGGCCGGTGCTGCCATCAAGTACAAGCAGTACTTCATGCGGCGCATCAGGCATTTTCTTGCCTATCACGCGGCGTATCTTGCCCAGTTCATCCATCAGGTAAGACTTGTTGTGCAAGCGGCCCGCTGTGTCAATAATTATCACGTCCGACTCGCGCGCTATACCACTCTGCACAGCGTCAAACGCTACAGAACTCGGGTCACTGCCCATTTCCTTTTTCACTATCGGCACGCCCACACGGTCGCTCCATATCGTCAGCTGATCCACTGCAGCGGCACGGAAGGTATCGGCTGCGCCAAGTAATACGCTTTTGCCGTTCTTCTTAAAGTTATGGGCCAGCTTGCCAATTGTAGTGGTTTTGCCCACTCCGTTAACACCCACAACCAGTATCACGTATGGTTTCTTACCTGCAGGAATATCAAACGTTGCAAATTCGTTGGAGGGAGCGTTGGTGAGCATCCCCATGATCTCCTCTTGTAATATCTCGTTGAGTTGAGACGTACCGAGATACTTATCTTTTGAAACACGTTTTTCAATGCGGTCAATGATGGCTACTGTTGTGTCAACACCAACATCCGCGCTAATAAGGGCATCCTCCACCTGGTCAAGCACCTCTTCGTCCACTTTGTCCTTGCCCACTATCGCCTTCGCGATCTTGGAAAAGAATCCCTCCTTAGTTTTTTGCAAACCCTGATCAAGCGCTTCTTTTTGCTCCTGTTGTTCTTTGTTACGCTTGAAAAGTTTGTCGAATAATCCCATGTTTCAGTTAATAAGGTTGCAAAATTAGTGAAATATCACTTTGGTAGGTTGCTTCTTGTGGCCCGTCAGGTAGGTGTTTTTCATTAGCTAAATACCAAAAGCGGTATGTTGGTCAGGTATTTCCACGTCTGTGAAACCTTTTCGTATCAGGCGTTCCTTGAAATTCTGCTGCACCTCATACTCGCCATGCACCAGAAATACCTTTTTCACCTGGCGTGGATCCTGGCAGGCAAGCCACTGGCTGAGATCCTCATAGTCGCCGTGTGCGCTAAGGCTGGTGATCTCTGCAATTTCCGCTTTTACAAGGTGTGGTTTGCCAAAAATGGTCACTTCCATTGGTTTCCTTTTCAATCGTCCGCCCAACGATTGTGGTTCGCAATAGCCGGTAAGTAGTATCTTATTTCTCGAGTCCGAGATGTTGTTTGCAATATGGTGCTTCACTCTGCCAGCCTCAGCCATGCCAGATGCCGAAATGATCACACAGGGTTCTTTTGAGTCATTTAGCTTTATCGAGTCCTGCACGTCTTCAATATGCTGTAATCCTTTGAAGGAGAATACATCATCATCGTTCTTCAGGTAGTGTTGTACTGATGAGTTGAAACAACTCGGATATCTCTTTACAGCTTCCGTTATGTTCACAGATAGCGGACTATCGACATAATACGTCAGGTCAGGCAATCTTTTCTCCAGCTCCAGTCGGTTCAGCATGTACAGTATTTCTTGTGTACGCCCCAGACTAAAGGCCGGGATGACGAGTTTACCCCTGTTTCTCACACACGTCTCAATAATGTGTTCCAGCAATTTATCGTTGGCGGTGGACATCAGGTCATGCAGCTTGTCGCCGTAGGTAGACTCAAGTATGATATAGTCGGCTTCAGGGAAGGTCTGCGGCGAACGCAAGATCATATCCCTGTACCTGCCCACATCGCCACTAAAAGTGAGTCGGGTAGTGATGCCTTTTTCGCGTATCTGAAGATTCACCGCCGCACTGCCCAGTATGTGTCCGCAATCGGTAAAGGTGAGTTCCACGCCCTTATCTACGGTATATGGTTCGTTATATGGTATTGTCTCAAAAAGCGGAAATACCTTTTCTGCGTCGTCTTCAGTGTAAAGAGGTTCAATGAGTTCCCTGTTTTCGCGCTGTCTGCGTTTATTGGCGTATCGGATATCTGCCTCCTGAATGCGGGCAGAGTCCACCAGCAGTATTTTTGCCAGCGTAGCGGTTGCCGGTGTGCAATAGATCTTTCCCTTGTACCCGTCTTTAACCAATTTGGGTAACAGTCCGGTGTGGTCAATATGGGCGTGAGAAATGATGACGTGCGATATCTCCTTCGGATCAAACCCCCAGTCTGCATTCAGTTGCCCTGTTTCTTTCCCCATTCCCTGAAATAGCCCGCAATCGAGTAATATCTTTTTTGTGGGGTTGATGTGCAGCAGATGTTTGGAGCCTGTCACCATTCTGGTGGCACCATGGAATGATAATTTCATGATTCTGTCTTAGTTGAGTTGATCGATGTTCGAAGTTAACCATTAAAACGGGCTTCAGGTATCCATTTCACATTCTTTTATCTTAACGATGTCGACTGCTTTTATTTCGCGTCCAATATCATTGGTGTGCTGCCTTTGCCCATCACAATGATCTTGGAATTAGATGAGCCGGCCAGTTCCTTCATCGCTTTTATCTGTTCGTATTGAAGCTGCCTGTCGGTAAGGTTCTCATTAACAATGCGCTGATAGTCAGCAATACCTTGCGCTTCCACTCTCTTTCGTTCAGCTTCCTGGCGTTCCTTTTGCAGAACGAACTGCATTTTCTGCGCTTCCTGTTCTGCATTGATCTTTGATTCAATCGCATTCTTTACAGATACCGGCAATGATATGTTGCGGATCAGCAGATTTTCGAGTACAAGTCCACGCTTTTTAAAATCATCTTCTATCGCCTTGTATATCCTTGCCTGAAACTCATCGCGCTTGCTCGAATAAAGTGATACAGCATCATAATACACCGCATTGTCGCGGATCTTGGTGCGCGATATTGGCCTCACTATTTTGTTCACATACTCCGGTCCGGTTTGTTTGTATAGGTCTGGTGCGGTAGCGGGCATCACTCTGAACAGAACCGTCAGATCTATTGTTACTTCCAACCCGTCTGCACTAAGCACTCTTATTGCATCGTCTCCCGATTTGTCACCTTCGTCGTGTACGCCACTCATAGTGTAGTTCTGAGTGCGCGTCTCTATTTGCTCCACCTCAAGCAGCGGATTAATCATGTGCAGTCCGCTGTAAAGTACGTCCTTCTGTACGCTGCCATACAGTTTCTGCACGCCTACATATCCGGCGTCAATTTGCACAAATGTCGAAACAATCAGTCCGATCACAAACATCAGAATGCCAACGCCCATCAGTGGCCTGCCCACAGTGCGGTTACGGTCGCCGCTGCGTGAGAGAAAATAGCCTGCCACAAGGAATAGGAGGCTTAAGAAAACTAATACCATAGGTGTTTGTTTTTAGTATTGATTAATGAATGGTTCCGTGACCGGGTATATGTAATATGGTTTGCTTATTTCATTGCTTCTTTTTCCTTCTGCAACTTAAATAGTTCGTCGCGAAGGCGAGCAGCTTCCATGAAGTCGAGGTCTTTTGCAGCCTTGTCCATTGCTTTTTTCGTCTGGTTGATCTGCTTGTCCAGTTGTGCTGCTGTGCGGTAGGTGGATGTTGGTTCGGCGGCAATAGGCAGCGCGGTATCCGCAACTGCATAGGGGCTTGTTTCACTGTAGCCTTTTATGTCAAGCACGGATCCCTGCAACATTATCTCCTGAACCGACTTTTGAATAGTGCGCGGCACTATGCCATGCTCCGTATTGTGTTTGATCTGTTTCTCACGTCTGCGGTCGGTCTCGTCCATCGTGCGGCGCATACTGTCCGTTATCTTGTCTGCATAGAATATCACAAGGCCGTTTACGTTACGGGCCGCGCGTCCTGCAGTCTGCGTCAACGATCGTTCGTCACGAAGGAAACCTTCCTTGTCGGCATCCAGAATGGCCACCAGCGATACCTCCGGAAGATCCAGTCCCTCGCGCAGCAGGTTCACGCCTACCAGAACATCTATGTTCCCCAGTCGCAGATCGCGCAAGATCTCTACGCGTTCCAATGTATCAACTTCAGAGTGGATGTACTTCGATCGGATGTTGATACGTTTCAGGTACTTGTCCATCTCTTCCGCCATTCGTTTGGTGAGCGTTGTCACCAGCACACGTCCACCATCTTTAACACGTTTGTCTATTTCGTCAAGCAGGTCATCGACCTGATTAATACTTGGGCGCACCTGTATTGGCGGCTCTATAAGACCTGTCGGTCTAACGATCTGTTCCACCACCACGCCGCCACATTTTTCCAGTTCATACTTACCCGGTGTGGCACTCACAAATATCACCTGCGACAGTAGGCCCTCAAATTCATAAAAGTTCAGTGGACGGTTATCAAGCGCCGATGGCAGGCGGAATCCATAATCCACCAGATTCATCTTGCGCGATCGGTCACCGCCATACATTCCGCTAATTTGCGGTATGGTCACATGGCTTTCATCAACTACCAGAAGGAAATCATCGGGGAAATAGTCGAGCAGGCAAAAAGGGCGAGTGCCCGGTTTACGCCTGTCCAGAAAGCGCGAATAGTTTTCAATGCCGCTGCAGTAACCCAGTTCCTGTATCATTTCCAGGTCATAGCTTACACGTTCCCTTATTCTTTGGGCTTCCACAAACTTCCCCTGACTTTTAAAATAGGCTTCCTGCGCTGTCATTTCATCCTGTATCTCATGGATGATCTGTCCCATCTGTCCTGACGGTGCTACATAGAGGTTTGCAGGGAATATCGCTGCTGTTTCCATCGTGCCTATTCGTTTGCCCGAGTCAGGTTCGAAGCTCTCTATTTCTTCTACCTCATCGCCGAAGAAGGTAATACGGTAGCCGTAGTCTACGTAGGGAAGATTAATATCCACCGTATCACCGTTCACCCGAAATGTACCACGTGTAAAGTCGCCCTGACTACGATTGTACAATGAGTTTACGAGTTTGTGCAGAAATTGATTCCTGCCCATATTGTCGCCTTTCTTGAAGCGGATGATGCCCGCCGCATAATCAGTGGGGTTGCCGATGCCGTATATGCAAGACACCGATGCCACAACAATAATGTCGGTGCGGCCACTAAGCAGGCTGGTAGTGGCACGCAGTCGCAGCTTCTCCAGTTCTTCATTAATCGAGAGGTCTTTCTCTATGTAGGTATTCGATGTGGGAATGTATGCTTCGGGCTGGTAATAGTCGTAGTATGACACGAAGTATTCAACGGCATTGTCGGGGAAGAAGTTCCGTAATTCGCCATATAGCTGGGCAACAAGTGTCTTGTTGTGCGTTAATACCAGCGTGGGTTTCTGTGTCTTCTGTATTACGTTGGCAACAGTAAAGGTTTTGCCAGATCCCGTCACACCCAGCAGTGTCTGAAACTGTTCACCATTCTGTACGCCTTCTGTTAATTGCCTTATGGCTTCGGGTTGGTCGCCTGCGGGCTTATAAGGACTATTGATCGTAAACTGCATTTTGCGGGAAAGCTGGGTATGTTGCTGACAGACAGTAAAATTACTGACTATGTACCACATCCATCTAAAAGATCGTGCCTATAGATGAAAATTTACAAATTTCTTTTTTCACGGAAACTTCAGCATTTCGTAATATTGTGATGCTGGTATTATTATCTATTTTTGTAACAATATGTACAAGCTCTACGATCTGAAAGACTTTATCGAGTGGAAAGCCTTCGGTGTCTGCACCGAGATAGGGGAGCGTATGGGGGTTGCTACCTCACGTATCCGCCTTTGGTTCATTTACATATCGTTCCTCACACTCGGTTCGCCCCTCATCGTTTACATGGTACTTGCCTTCTGGATGAACATGAAACGGTATGTTCTGCTCGGCCGCCGCAATCCATTGCTCTGAGGCAGCCCTGTCACCCGGCAGATGGATACTTTTTATTGAATTTCGTACCTTTGCAGCCTCATTAACCAAAAAAAGGAAGGTACACCATGCCAGTGTTACACAACCGCGTGAATAATGAGGAACTGAAGCAGCGTATGTTGGCAGAGACAGAGCCACGTACCACAGTATCCTTCTACAAGTATTTCCCCATTGCCGATCCGGCACAGTTCAGGAATGATCTTTACCTCGCTTTTACAAAGCTCAATGTCTTTGGTCGTGTGTACATAGCGCACGAAGGGATAAACGGTCAGATCAGCGTCCCGGCATCCAATTTCGAGGCCTTTAAAGAAGAGCTGTATGCAGCGGCGCCTGAGCTCAACGGCATCAGGCTGAATATAGCCGTAGATGATGATGGTAAATCTTTCTGGGTGTTGCGCATGAAGGTAAGGCCAAAGGTGGTTGCCGATGGTATCGAAGACCCAAGCTTCGATATGTCAAAGACCGGTCAATACCTGAAGGCTGCAGAATACAACGAATTGGCCGAAAAGCCTGGTACGATCATAGTAGACATGCGTAACCACTACGAGTATGAAGTTGGCCATTTCGAGAACGCGATAGAGGTGCCTTCAGATACCTTCCGCGATCAGTTGCCAATGGCTGTAGATATGCTGCGTGGCAATGAGGACAAAAACATCATCATGTACTGCACCGGTGGTATCCGTTGCGAGAAGGCGAGTGCCTGGATGCTGCACAACGGATTCAAAAACGTATTTCACGTAGAGGGTGGTATCATAGAATATGCTCGCAAGGCGAAAGAGCAGGGATTGCCCGTAAAATTCAAAGGGAAGAACTTTGTTTTTGATGAGCGCCTCGGCGAGCGCATCACCGATGATGTGCTTGCTCAATGTCATGTATGCGGCACTCCATGCGATACACACACCAACTGCAAGAACGATGGCTGTCATCTCCTCTTCATACAATGCGATGCCTGCGCCGCCAAATTGGAAGGTTGCTGTAGCCCCGAATGCATGGAAGAAAAGAACATGCCCGAAGATCAGCAGCGCGAACGCCGTGCAGGTCGCGAGAATGGAATGATGATCTTTAACAAGTCAAAGGAGCATCCGCTACGCAAACATCGGAGTGAGTGGGGTGTGCGGCCGGCTGATCGATAGCATCTAGATTTACATACATAAACACCAAAGGCTGCACCAGTGCAGCCTTTGGTGTTTATGATCTTGGATGTCTTTAAATTCAAATTACTCATCCGCTGTCGGACCGTACATGCCTGGAACCGGTACATCAAGCAAGCGCAGATACACGCTTAGCTGACCACGATGGTGGAACAGGTGGCTAAATGCGAACCTACGCAGCGCCGCGTGCTTCGGTAGCGTGTAAATGATATGGTCTCCGCTGCGCATTACCCATTTCTTCTCAAAGTCATCGTTGGTATTTCCTTCCAATACAGCCACTGCTTGTGCCACCAGTTCGTCATGCTTGTTCAGCAGATCTTCACCGCTTGTAGGCGGCAGTAGTTTGTAATCAAACTTTTTAAAATCCAGCTCGTCCGTCATCATGATCATCGTTACCCAGCTTGTTATCTCAGCAACGTGCATCGCCAGTTTGCCCAACGGTGTCGATTTAGCGTGAGGGGTCCATTCATTTTTATCCACCGGCACTCTTTCCAGCATCTTTCTCGTAGCTGCTGCTTCCTGCTTCAATTCGTCTAACAAAAGCTGATTTAGTAACATGGTTCGTCTTCTTTTTGTGAACGAAGCAAATCTCTGTAAATTTCCACCAAACTACTACGCCATGCGGGTCATTAACATCTTGTTTGTTTGTTTCCTTTTTCTTTTTGTTAACCCTGTTGCGCGTGGTCAGTCATCAGGCAAAGTGGCTGTCGGTTTTTACAATTGTGAGAATCTTTTTGATACGATTGACGATCCCGCTAAGGAAGATGAAGAGTTCACACCCGACGGAAAGTACAGATACACCAATAGGATCTACCAACAGAAGTTAAAGAATATTTCCTCGGTATTGGGTGTAATGCACCCGGCTGTAGTAGGTCTGGCAGAGGTTGAGAACAGCACAGTGCTCAGAGATCTTACATCCCAGCAGTCCATTGCTGCCAGGGGATACCGCTACATTATTCACAATGGTCCCGATCCCCGTGGCATCAACGTGGCCCTCATTTATGACCCGACATTGTTCCGCGTGCTGAAAAGTGAGCCGATCAAAGTTGACATTTCCTCTACTTCAGGAAAGGCGGTCACGCGCGACGTGCTGCATGTGTATGGAATACTCATAAAAGATACCGTGGATATCTTTGTCAATCACTGGCCTTCGCGCCGAGGAGGAACCGATGAAAGCAGCGATAAGCGTAGTATTGCCGCTCAGGTCAACCGTGATGCTGCGGCAAGATTGATGAAAAAGAATAAGAACACTCACGTAATAATAATGGGCGACCTTAATGACAATCCTGCCGATCCCAGTATCACGAAAGTGCTTGGTGCGGTTGCCGATAGAAGGTCATCAGGTAGTTATCTCTACAATCCGTTCGCGTCCATACATGCGTCCGGGCTCGGTACAGAAGTGTACCGCAAGCAATGGAACCTGTTCGATCAGATCATTATCTCCTCATCGTTGCTCACAGACAAGACGCTCACCTATACTGGGGCGGAGATATTCAAGCCGTCGTTCATCATAGATACTTATAAGGGGCACGAAGGTGAACCTCACAGGTCATTCAAAGGTACCCGTTGGATAAACGGATACAGCGATCACTTTCCCGTGGTCACGTATTTCACTACTTCATCCCGTTGATGGCTGATTACATTCGCTCTATGATCACCGCATACCCCTGACCAAGGCCTATGCACATGGTTGCCAGTGCATAACGCTTTCCTGTTTTCTTGAGCTGCAGTGCCGCAGTATGAACGATCCTTGTGCCCGACATACCCAACGGGTGACCCAGCGCTATAGCACCACCGTTAGGGTTCACACGTTCATCATCGTCCGCCAGTCCCAGTTGTCGGGTACAGGCAAGACTTTGCGCGGCAAATGCTTCATTCAGTTCTATGATGTCTATATCATCCAGCTTCAGTCCGGCTTTGGCAAGCGCTTTTTTGGTTGCACCCACCGGACCAATACCCATGATACGTGGTTCCACACCCACTACTGCCGAGCTCACTATACGTGCCAGTGGGGTAGCGTTGTGGCTTTTCAGACCTTCGTCCGACAGCATATACACAGCCGCCGCGCCATCGTTCAGTCCCGATGCATTACCGGCGGTCACCGTGCCAGTTTTAGAGAACGATGGTTTCAGTTGTGCCAGTTTCTCAAGCGTTGTGCTCGGTTTAATAAATTCGTCCTTGTCCACAATTATCGGATCGCCTTTCTTTTGCGCGATGTGTACCGGTGTTATTTCTTCAGCAAATCGGCCCGCTTTCTGCGCCTCACTCGCTTTCATCTGAGAGCGATAGGCGAATAGGTCCTGATCTTCACGGCTGATATTGTACATCTCCGCCAGATTCTCTGCAGTCACGCCCATAGGGTCTGTGCCATACAATGCATGCATCTTTGGGTTCACAAATCGCCAGCCGAAACTGCTGTCATACATTTGGGCGTCTCCGCCAAATGGGGTAGAGGTTTTCGATATTACCCACGGACTGCGGGTCATGTGTTCCAGGCCGCCGGCCATAAATACATCTCCGTCTCCGGCTTTTATAGCACGAGTAGCAGCTATCACAGCCGACATGCCCGATGCGCACAATCTGTTCACCGTCTCGCCCGGCACACTCCAGGGAAGCCCCGCCAGAAGTAGCGCCATACGCGCCACATTACGATTGCCTTCCCCTGCCTGGTTGTGACAGCCAAGGATCACGTCGTCTATCGCCTCAGCAGGTATGTTGGGGTTACGGGCAGCCAGTTCTTTCAGAACCAGTGCCGCCATGTCATCTGCCCTAACGCCTGATAAAGCGCCGCGTATGTTGCCAATTGGTGTGCGTATGCCGTCAACTATATATGCTTCTCTCATAGTAGATTGTATTCAAATTCAAGGCCGTAAAGGTAAGTCGTTTGCCGAAATCGAAGCGGGTGCGGTCAACTGCCACCTGCTCCTGCCATCTGCCCACTAAATTAGCCCTCCAAATGGAAGGAAATTACTATCATTCGGGTGCTCAGCCTGTCTATTGCATTGGTTAGCTGCAATCCCGGGTCTCTGTACAGTTGGTTGCCCAGTCCCTGGCTGATCTTGATCTCAGGCGAAAATATAAAGTTGGGGTTGAAGAACTCAAAACCTACCCCGAATTCAAGTCCGTAATCTACCGGTGCTATTTTCAGAAACTCATTGGGTCTTTTTGAGCGTGAGTTGGCCGCGAGGTCATAATCCAGTTTGCCTCCAAGTAGTGCATAGAACCTGAAATTCTTGATCCGGTCACTCTTGAACTTGAGTTGAAACGGAAGGTGCATGTATATCGACTCAATAGCGCGTTCAGAGACACTGTCTGATGGCGGGCCATACTGAAAGTTCAAACGCTTTTCACAAAATGCAAGTGAAGGCACGAACCTGAAATCCACAAAGCGGCTCAATCGCAGGTTTCCCATCAGGCCCAGGTTAAACCCCGGCGACCAAAGTGGTTGAATACGTTTGAATGTGTCCCTCTGCGCAAAGGAGGAGGTGTAGTTGATCTTGTAAACCGAGTAGTTTGCGCCAAATGTGATACCGAAATAGTACAATTTATCGTCATGATCCGGCATATTCAGCAACGGACGCTGCGACAATCCCCTGAAAGGGAGCATCATAACCAGCAAAATGGCCGCTAACCGGATCGGGTGCATGAGTGTGTTTCTTCTATAACGCAAAGCACGAAGATACAGTATGTTGCCCGTTTCTCACATTTGCCGTTCTTGTCATGCATCTTGTGGCTTTTAGCAATACATGTCGTTCATTCATAAAATCAAATCCAAGTGTGGGAAATATCATTTTCTGGGCTATCTTTGAGTGAATAATACCATATTCTGAAAAAATAAATTTCAAATAGAAAATGCAGATCCGTAACATACTGCTTACCGCGTTCCTTACTGTTGCCATCTTCTCGGCCATTTCATATACTGCTTGCAAAAAGGACGCATGCGAAAACGTGATCTGTCTGAATCTTGGCGCCTGCGATGGTGGTAAATGCGTGTGTCCCACAGGTTTTGAAGGCGCCCGTTGTGAAAAGCTGAGTCGCGACAAGTTTATAAAAACTTATAACGGATACGATACCTGCAACTATACTACACTTGACTCTACACGTATTGACGTTTATCCTATCTACTTCATCGCCCTGCAGAACGATCCGCGCAGTATGATGATGAAAAACATCCTGCACGATATGGATGACAGTGCGCTATGCACGATGCAAGGTACCGACACGTTCTCTTTTCAGGGTAGTAACAATACGCTCACTTATGTAGGTGGCGGCAAAATGAGGAACGACTCAATATGGCTTGCGTATCGTGTGGAGCGCGACACCACAGGCTATACCTGTACTTTCTTCGGCCAGGGACTTAGGTGATTTTCGTCAGGAATAATTTTTGACTATCGTTTCATTGTGCTTGCATTAGTACGTTGTCGTATTTTTGCAGCATAAAATTCATATACAATGTATCCAGAACAATTAGTGGCTCCGATGAAAGCCGAACTGACGAGTCAGGGTTTTACCGAATTGATATCTTCGGCCGATGTAGATAATAGTCTGAGTAAGGAAGGAACTACTTTGCTGATGATCAATAGCGTTTGCGGTTGCTCTGCTGGCACGGCCAGGCCAGGCGTGCTGATGGCAGTTAAGAACGCTGCTAAAGTGCCCGATCGTCTCACGACAAGTTTTGCCGGTGTCGACACAGAGGCTGTGAAACATGCCCGTGCCAATTACTTGCTTCCTTACCCTCCTTCTTCACCTGCTATCGCTCTTTTGAAAGACGGTAAGCTGGTGCACATGATCGAGAGGCACAACATCGAGGGTCGTTCTGCACAGATGATCGCTGCTAACCTTATTCAGGCATTCGATACATATTGCGGTTAGTTCTATAAATTAAAAAGTTTTCTTTTTTTGAAGGCGGGGTAAAATCCCGCCTTTTTCATTTGAGTGCATGAACAGGAACCGTTAACTTAGCGGCGCAAAAACAAAAATATGACACCACAGAAGATAACCATGGGTGCCAATGGGCAACTAAATGTACCTGATAATCCGATTATTCCGTTTATTGAAGGTGACGGCATAGGTCCCGATGTATGGAGCGCCAGCAAAAAGGTGCTCGATGCGGCCGTAGCACATGCTTATGGTGGCAAGCGCAAAATAGAGTGGATGGAGATACTTGCCGGTGAAAAGGCGTTCAACAGTACCGGAGAGTGGTTGCCTGCAGCTACACTGGATGCCGCCCGCGAATACCTTATTTCGATAAAAGGACCGCTCACAACGCCTGTTGGTGGAGGCATCCGTTCTTTGAACGTTGCCATGCGTCAGGAGCTAGACCTCTATGTATGTCTTCGTCCGGTAAAGTGGTACACGGGTGTTCCTTCTCCGGTAGTACATCCTGAAAGGGTTAACATGACAATCTTCCGCGAGAATACTGAAGATATTTATGCAGGCATTGAGTTTGCTGCCGGCACACCGGAAGTGAATAAATTGATGACCTTCCTGAAAGAAGAAATGGGTGTAGGCAAAAAGATCCGCTTCCCCGAGTCTTCTGCGCTGGGTATCAAACCGGTTTCAAAAGAAGGTTCAGAGCGTTTGGTGCGTGCGGCTATCCAATATGCCTTAGATAACAATATGCCTTCAGTTACTATTGTTCATAAGGGTAATATCATGAAGTTTACCGAGGGTGGCTTCAAAGTTTGGGGATATGAGCTAGCTGAACGTGAGTTCGGCGACAAGGTCTATACCTGGGGACAGTGGGAGAACGCCAAGAAAACGCAGGGCGAAGATGCCGCCAATGCGCAGATGAAAACTGAGCAGGCAGCTGGTAAGCTAATTGTGAAAGATGTGATCGCCGACAACTTCCTTCAGCAGATACTCCTCGCTCCGCAAGACTATTCGGTAGTGGCAACACTCAACTTGAATGGTGACTATATTTCAGATGCCGCAGCCGCTGCAGTAGGTGGCATTGGCATCTCTCCCGGTGCCAATATTAACTACAAAACAGGTCACGCAGTGTTCGAGGCAACACATGGTACAGCCCCTCGTTTTGCCAACACAAACACCATGAATCCATCTTCGCTTCTGCTAAGCGGCGTTATGATGCTGGAATACATGGGGTGGACAGAGGCTGCAAAACTCATAGAGGACTCCCTGTCAGTTACTATCAAACAAAAACGTGTTACCATCGACTTCTACAACTTGATGACAGATGCTACTTTGCTTAAAACCAGTGAATTCGCTGATGCGCTCATTCAGAACGGTGGCATGTCCAAATAGTTATTTCCTTAATTGAACGTTAATTGTATGCGGGTATTATTATTTATAAGAATAATACCCGCAGCTATTTATAGTAGGTTGTTAGTATTGTATTAACAAGTACATTTGTATAAGTACCCAATTCAGTACGATAAACATGGCCATTAATCTAGCGTCCTACATTGACCACACCATGCTTAAGCCTGGTGCTACAGCGTCCGACATAGATAAGTTATGCGTTGAGGCATCTATGGCAGGGTTCGCCGCTGTATGCGTACCGCAGCGTTTCGTGCCTGGTGCCCGTAAATTGCTCGATAATTCACGCGTCAATGTGGCAACCGTTATTGCTTTCCCTTATGGGTACGAGGAGATCGAGGAGAAAGTAGCGCAGATCAGGGAGTCCATTGCTATGGGCGCCGATGAACTTGATATGGTGATCGATCTCCGTGCCCTCAAAACTGGCAATTGGTTGCGATTGAGAAAGGAGATTGAAGCCTGTCTCGATCCTGTTTTTAAGGCTGGCAAAGTGATAAAACTCATCGTTGAAAGTGGCCTCCTTACAGATACTGAGTTGGTGGCATGCTGTGAACTATACAGCAAGTACAACATTGACTATATGAAAACCTCAACAGGGTTTGCAACCACCGGTGCCACGGTACACGCTGTAAAACTCATGAGGACCAATCTTCCACCCAAGATAGGCATCAAGGCTGCCGGGGGCATCAGGACTTATACTTTTGCCAAAGAGTTGATCAACGCCGGTGCGACAAGACTGGGCACGTCCGCCAGCCTCCAGATCATGAAAGAGTTTAGGTTAGCCAATCCATAGTGAACGATCTCTGATAACATCTTCTTGTGAGTGTATGTTGAGGGCAATGGCTAATTTTGCACCATTCACGCATGGTCGCTTACTCTATTCGCCTTTTTGCTTTAGTCTTGTTACTGCTTTCGTTATCAGGCGGCACCTTGCTTGCCCAGGATGATGAACAGGGCGATGTGGTCATACATGCCGATGCGAGATTGGCAGTACTTGTCCGAAAGACGCATGTTTACGTAAGGCCCACATTACCCGAGCCATCACCACCCAAGCCCATAGAAGTAGCACCTAAACCGGTAATTAAGGATAGTTATGTAGGCACATCGGGTCTGGTGCACCGCGATGTCAAAACGGTGTACACCGGCAAAGGTTTCAGAGTTCAGATATACAATGGACCAAGCAGAGAGAAAGCTATTGCAGCGAAGACCGAATTTATGCGCCGTTATCCGGGTGTGCGCACCTATCTCATTTATGTTGCACCCGGTTTCAGGGTCAAAATAGGAGATTTTCGTAGTCGCGGTGATGCCGAAGGAATGTTACGCGAGGCAAATTCCATGTTCACACCCAGCATGATAGTGCCGGATGAGGTAACAATAAGCACGTATTGACTTGTTCCCCGTTAAGGTTTAATGTAAAGCTTGCTTTTCAGTAGCCCCCATTTGTGCAGACGGTGCGTGAGCGATACCCTCAATACCCCACGTCCGTATTTCATGCTACGGCTGAAGTTGATGCTAGATGCCTCTTCAAAATACTTGGTAGGGCAGGTAACCTCAGCAATCTCAAAACCGTTCATGAATATCTGAGAGATCATTTCATTATCAAAAACAAAGTCGTCACTGGTGTGGGTATAGTTGATAGACCTGATAACGTCTGCACTGAATGCGCGATACCCCGTATGGTATTCACTGAGTTTTTGGCCAAGCATAATGTTCTCAAACAGTGTCAGGCAACGGTTGAATATGTATTTATACATCGGCATGCCACCGCGCAATGCGCCCTTGCCCAGTATCCTTGATGCAAGAACAACCGGATAAACTTCCATTGCAATGATCGAAGACATCGCATGGATCAGTTTAGGAGTGTATTGATAGTCCGGGTGCAGCATGATGACGATATCAGCTCCAAGTTCCAGGGCTTTTTTATAGCAGCTTTTCTGGTTGCCGCCATAACCTTTGTTCACTTCATGCTTGATGATGTGCTTGATACCTAGTCTGCGTCCTTCGCCAACTGTGTCGTCGCGACTGTTGTCATCAACCAGTACCACGTCATCCACAATATCAAATGGGATCTCCTTGTAGGTGCGTTCAAGGGTGAGTGCCGCGTTGTATGCGGGCAGTACGATCACTATTTTTTTACCATTAAGCATATCAGTCGGCAAAAATAATATTTATCCTGAAAAAACACCCGCATATATTCTATGCGGGTGTTCCTTATTTCAACGTCGGTTTAATCTGCTTTATTGGGTCACTGTCAGCTTACCTTGCTTTACCTCTCTTTGATCTGCGCCTGAGATGATGTACAGATAAGTACCGACAGCCAGACCCGATATATCTATCCTTCCCGTACCTTTCACTTTGCTTTGCAGAATAGTTTGTCCGCTGATGCTCAGTACTTTATACGTGTATTCGCTGTTATCGGGCGCGGCTACATACACAAACCCCTTTGCAGGGTTCGGAAATACCTGAACGTGCTGACTGCCATTCACTGCGCTTGCAGATACTGGTGGCGGAGGGTTGGGAGTGCTCGTCATAGAAAGATCGTCTACGTACAGAGTGCTGCTATCCAAAACATCGCCTGTTCCTCCACTGCTGGTGAACAGAATGCGAAGAGTATGAACCGGAAAGTCACTTGTAGTGTAGTCAAGCGTTGCTGTTACTTCATAGAATGTGTCAGACGGGGTGATGTTCACAAAACCACTACCTACCATTGAGTCTACCGACCACACGGTCGCATATGCCTGCACTACAAGAGTTCCTTCATCGTAGCCGATAGTATCGGTTGTTGAGTCGATACCTGGGCTGTATGCAACCCACGCGCTCACCGTTTGAGGCATTACGGTAACTGCAGTACCTCCGGTAAAGTTCACATTAGTTGTTGCCAGATCTACCTCAATTTTCGCATTGGTCAGCAGACCCGGAAGCAGACCCAAAGTGTCCTGGTAGGCCGATATCACTTTTGCAGCCGCAGAACCCGAATGCACTTTTACAGTTTCTTTGAACACCTGCCGTGTAAATCCTGATCCACCGATCAGCGGGCCTACTGTCAGCGCCAACGAATCGGTACTTGACCACAGTTTCGGGTTGGAAATAGGAATAGTCGGGAAAGGGAATCCTGCAAAGGTATTTCGCCAGTCTTCCATACCCGGATTACCGATCTGGCCAAAAGATGTAACAGAGAGGATTGATAGTACAATAAAAAGGCAGATTCGTTTCATATAATTGGTTGAGTAGAATGATTATAGGTGCAATTTAATTATTTATTTGTTTCAAACATTCATTGATCGCATCGAAATTTGGCATATCTCCCGCATTTTCAAGCACTTCTGCATAACGAACGACTCCCTCTGTATCAATTACAAAAGCCGAACGCTTGGAAACTCCGTCCATATCATTAAAAAAATGCTCATACAAACAACCGTACGCTGCCGATGTTGTTTTATTGAAGTCGCTCAACAGAGAGAAATTCAATTGTTGGTCTTCTTTAAATCGTTTCAGAGAAAACAGTGAATCCACCGAAATGCCGAAGATCGTAGCATTCAGGTCGTTATACATTGTCAGGTTGTCTCGGGTCATGCACAGTTCTTTCGTACACACACTGGTAAAGGCCAGCGGGAAGAACAACAGAACTACGTTTTTGCCGCGCTGGTCGCCAAGTGTTACAACATTCTTGTCTGTATCGCGCAAAGAGAAATCGGGAGCCGCTTGGCCGATCTGAATAGTCATATCTTTTTTTTGTGGTAAAGTTAACCTTCTAAAAGGCAATAAACTGTAAAGCCGCTCGTTTTTAACATCTACAAAAGTTAGTAGGGACTACGCCGGACGGTGTTATCTTTGAAATGTGTAATAGATCAGATCTTTTATGAAAGCGGTTATCGTGTTTTTTGCGGCAGTACTTGTGGTCTCCTGCCGAAAGAGCCACCGGGACAATATTGTTTCACCCACCATCTATCAGGGAAAGGTTCTAAAGTCATTGTGTGGCAATATAGCCGTTCAGTTAACTGATGGAAGTACAATTGGACAGTCGTATTGGCTCGATCCTTCAGATAGCAGTGAATACCGGAGTGTTTTCAGGGTAGCCAATCCCTGCAACTGTGGTCCGGTCGCCCCGGGTGCTATAATCAGGTTCCGTTTGGTACCACCATCACCTCAGAACTGTGTGCAATGCCTCATGTGGGTGCCTGTACCCGACACCGCCCACTCAATTGTGGTCGTTCCGTAACAGCCTCGATTAGGAGATACAGAACGCTTGATTTACGTTTGCTCCTGCAAATGGTATTTTCATGCGTCAACGTATTCTGCTAGTGGTATCTTTTCTCGTTATGGTTTCAAATGTTCGTGTATCGGCCCGGCCTAAGGAGGCCGACACTCATTTCGATGTTTTCAAAGGGTCTTTCATCGAGTCTCTTTGGGAGTTATACCCTACCTGGGCCAGTAGCATCGGCTATCACAAGTTCGATGCGGTACTACCTGTGCCCGATGCGGCACAACGCGATAAGGAACTGGCCTTCTGCAAATCAAATCTTGCGGCACTCCGAAAGTTCAAAGTAACAGACCTGTCAGATGCCAACCAGACCGACTATCACCTCATCGAAAATCAACTCCTGAGCACCGAGTGGGCCATCAAAGAACTCAGGGCCTATGAATGGGATCCTTCTTCCTACAATGTCTCAGGCACTTTCGCAGAAATGTTGGCAAACGACTATGCCCCGATCGATCAGCGTATCCGTAATTTTTATGCGCGCATGGCAGCCATTCCCGACTACTACAAAGCGGCTCAGAAAAACATCCTGAACCCTACATTGGAACATACCGAACTGGCTATCGGCCAGAACATGGGTGGCATATCCGTCTTTGAGTCCGATCTTGAAGAATCGCTGAAGAAGTCAGGTTTAGATGATGCGGAAAAGGGCAGGATTCGCGCAAGAGCGGCAGAATCTGTAGCGGCTATAAAGGCATACGTAGATTGGTTGAAGAAACTCGATAACAAACACCCACGCAGTTTCAGGTTGGGCAAAGAGCTCTATTCAAAGAAGTTCATGTTCGACATGCAGAGCTCCTACACCGCCGATGAGATATATCGCAAAGCGTTGGAAAGAAAGAAATTCCTGCACGAAAAGATGTACGCTACTTCCCTACTGTTATGGTCCAAATATCACCGCACTCCGGCGCCGTCCGACAGTATGGAACTGATCAGGCAAATGATTGAAACGCTTTCAGCTGATCATGTCAAACCTTCTGAATTCCAATCGGCAATAGAAAAGCAGATACCCGTTCTCGTCGACTTCATCAAGAAGAAAGACCTGATCTACATCGATCCCTCAAAGCCTTTGGTGGTTCGCCGCGAACCGGCCTATATGGCAGGTGTAGCCGGAGCTTCTATAAGTTCACCCGGCCCCTACGACAAGGAAGGCAACACCTATTACAATGTAGGTAGCCTGGACGGTTGGGATTCTTCACAGGCCGAAAGCTACCTGCGCGAATACAATAAGTACATTCTCCAGATACTGAATATACACGAGGCTATCCCCGGCCATTATACACAGTTGGTGTACGCCAATCAGTCGCCTAGTTTGGTAAAATCTGTTTTAGGCAACAACGCCATGATAGAGGGCTGGGCAGTATATACGGAACTGATGATGCTGGAGAATGGTTACGGTGCACGCCCGCATGCACCCACTGCCGATGCCCCCGCCGAAATGTGGCTCATGTATTACAAATGGAACCTGCGCAGCACCTGCAATACCATACTCGACTATGGGGTGCACACCGGTAATATGACTAAAGAGGAAGCAATCGGTCTACTGACACAAGAGGCGTTTCAGCAAAAGGCTGAAGCGGAAGGTAAGTGGAAGAGGGTATCAGTGACTCAGGTACAACTGTGCTGTTATTTCACAGGCTTTACCGAGATATGCGACCTGCGCGAAGAAATGAAAAAGAAGGTAGGGAGTAATTTCAAATTGAAGCAATTTCACGAGCAGTTCCTTAGTTATGGAAGCGCGCCTGTGAAATACATCAGGCAAATGATGCTACGCTGATCATGCGCGGTCGGTGGGAATAGTCACATGGAACGTTGATCCCTTACCCTCCTCACTTTCAAACCATATCTCGCCCTTGTGCGACCGTATGATCTGTTGTGATATGGACAAACCTAATCCGTGTGGTACTTCTCCGTTCGTGCCCCTTGCTTTTGCATCGGTGAACATGTCGAAAACATAAGGTTTGTTACGTTCCGGTATCCCTATGCCTTTGTCCGAAACTGTAATGTGTAATCTCCCTGCCTCGGCGGTCACTTGCACATCCACCTCAGAGTTCTCGTGACTGAATTTTATCGCATTGGAAAGAAGGTTGTCCAGTACCCTGCGTATCTTGTCTTCCTGCACTATCCCATATATTGGTTGCTCAGGCACTTTCGCTACGATCTTTATCTTCTTCTCCGCTGCTTTTGCGTTTAGTATTTCTACTTCTCTTGTTACAAGATTTTTGATGTCGATACGCTCGCGTTTATTGCTGGCATCATTCATCTCTTTTGCCGCGTCCAGTATGTCCCTGCTCAATTTCAATGAATTACTGCCGGCCTCTTTTATCAATTCCAGTATCTCTTTCTGCTCTTCCTTGCTGGTGTTCTCTTCGTTCTGCAATATGTCCGCCAGTGAAATGACTGCCGCTATCGGGCTCATCACATCATGTGCCACAGACTTCATTATTCGCTCGTTGTCTTTTTCTTTAGCCTGAAGTTTCTTGAGGGTCTCTTCAGCACGTTCGCGCGCTTCCATCACTTGCCTGTTCAGTTCAGTCAACTCAGCCATATTTTTCTTAGATCTCCTTGCATTACGAAGCAACAGCATCACTATTACAGTTACCAGAACTGCGAATGCAGTTACTGTGATAGTGTATGTCATTTGGCTGGCCCTGCTCTCTACAAGTTTGTTTATCCTGAACTGTTTTTCCAGATTCCGCACCCTCATATCAAGGTCCGTTTCCATCAGTGATCTGTTAGCGGTCTGGTGGGCTTCATACGCTGTGATATATTCTCTCATATACCTGGATGCAGCAAGAGAATCTCCCTTCATTTCCAGATATTGCCACATCAGTTTATGCCACTTAATGTCCGTATTCTCATCAGGTATTGTATCTCTTTCTGCCTCTATCAGATCCAGCGTCTCTTTAGCCGATTTCAGATCACCCAGTTTCAGGTATAGTTCCGCAAGCTTTGTCTGGTCAATTCTTGCGTCAGAATTGGTATATCCCTTTCGAAGGTTTATTGCGATGCTATGGTTATAAAGTGCTATAGCCGAGTCGGTCTGGCCCTGGTGCATATATACCTCGGCCATATTACCCAATACAATTGCCTTGGGTGATTCGTAGACGCTGGCTGATTTCTTGTCAAAACGTCCCGTCATCGTGTCGAGATACGTGAGTGCCATCTGGTAGTATATCATTGCGCTGTCATACTTGTTCAGCGCATTGTAGCATAGCCCTATGTTATCTAACTGTTCCTGCTTAAAATAGAATACATTAAAGTCCTCCTCGCAGTAGGATGCGAGGCGATAAGACTGATAGAAGCGCCGGGCAGCTTGCTCATAACGTTGCTGTTTGTAAAGCGTCATGGCCAGGCTGTAAGTGAACGTACGCAACGAGCAAGAGTCTTTATTCTCATTTGCCAGCAGCTGAGCCAGATTGTAGTATTGGTAGGCGTTCGTATACTCCCCCCTTGCAAACAATGCGTCAGCTTTATTATTGTATGCAGCAATTTTCCATCCGGGTCCATCCGGATGATCGGGTGCAGCCTCCAGCACAGCCAGCATACTATCGGCTATTTCTATACAACGATCAAATATCTGCCGCCTCGAATAATAAATGTTCGAGTAGGATAGGTAGTGTATCTTATCATCTGTAGAAAGCGGTTGGATCGTCTTGAATGATCGTTGCACCAGCGCCAACGCCTGATTCACATTGCCCGAATCGCCCATCCTGTCGGCAAGTGCCAGCACGCTGTCAAATTTTGGATTACTACCAGGTAACATGCCCGGCCGGTCGTTGCAAGACCAGAGGATGGTAGTCACCGCGAATAGCAGTAATATGATGTTGCGCGCCATCAGATATGGGTTTCTCTTCAGTGGTGAATATACTTCTTAACCGCCTAAGCACAAAACAATGATGCTTTTGCATGGCATTATCGCTTCACAATTATCTCTACTCGTCTGTTTTTAGTTCGTCCCTCTTCTGTGTCGTTACTTGCTATCGGATTCGCCTCTCCCCATCCTTTTGCCTCAACCATAGATTCGTCTATGCCCATCGATACGATTTCTTGCGCCACTATCTGCGACCGTTTGGCCGACAGCGTTTCATTGATCATTGGTGTGCCGGTATTGTCAGTATAGGCATTCACATAGATCACTATTCCTTTTTCCTCCAGCCAAGGCGATATTATAGCCTGAAGCGTTGCTTTATCTGCAGCTGATAGTTCTGCCACATTCACTTCAAAATGCACATCACCTATCAAGCTATCGTTTATTGGTTTTATCGGGTTATAACCGAACGGCAGCATGGCAACATTGTGGGTAAGTGGTTTGGCTGCATATTCATTTGTCAATGCCACTGTATCGCTCACTTCCTGATAGCCAAGGCGTGCTGTATGAACCGCATATTTTTTGTCGGCCTGCAGTGTGATCACATAACTGGCATCGCCCCTGTTGCTGCGTAGTTCATATAGTGTGTCGCCTGTGGCAGCGTTGCATATCAGCATAACCGCCGAGTTGAGCCGTTCGCCCGAAATGCTGTCAAAAACATACCCCTGCAGATAGCTCACAGGCAAAGGTGCAATGATTCCAGGTAGCGGCACCTGATAAATATCATAGTTGCCCGCTGGTCCGTTCCTGTCAGATGCAAAGTAGAGTGTCTTTCCGTCCAGCGACACAAATTCGCTCTTGTCGTCATGCGCGCTGTTTATAGGATATCCCAGGTTCTCTGCAGGTGTCCAGGTATTGTTAGCTTTTCTCCGGCTCATGAAGATGTCCGTTCCCCCCAGTCCCGGTTTGTGGTCGCTGGCAAAGAACAGTGTTTTGTTATCAGCAGCAATAAAAGGTGTTGTTTCATTGCCTGCTGTGTTGATGGCAGGACCCGCGTTCTCAGGCAGTTGCCACAGTCCGTTCTCAAACCGTGATACCCAAATATCGTAGCCGCCGAAGCCACCCTTTCTGTCACTCACAAAATACAGTTCCCTGTTGTCGGGCGACAGCGTTGGCATACCCTCATAGGTTGGGTTGTTGATGGTCTGTCCGAAAGGTTGAGCTATGGTCCATGGTCCGTCCAGCCGTATACGGTATGCCATAAACAGGTCGCATCCACCCTCGGCGCTGCCGTTCTCGCTCATGTTTTCGCATCGCGTAAAGAACAGATAGTGCCCGTCTGCCGATACAAACTGTGCCGATTCCTGATTGGGGCTGTTAGGTGGGTCTCCCGCATTCCTCGCGGCAAACCATCCACCGCACGAATCCGCAGGAGCAAAGAACAATTCCTCATCCATGTTGTTAACGCGTCGCGTAAAGAACAACGATTGGGTATCAACCGCCATAGACGGGAATAACTCCGGGTACGGACTGTTCACTCTGATACCTAGATTCACTGGCCAAACACCCCACGATCGCATCATGGCCGCTTTTACAAATTCCGCCTGCACCCTCAGTTTATTCCATTCACTGCTGTCCCTTATCGTCGCATGGCTTGCTATCAGTCCAAGAGCCTCGTCGCCTCGGCCGGCATAGATCAGACTCCGTGTCAATGCCTTTGCGAATCTTGTCCGGCCATTATTACATTTCGCCGATGCCTTGGTAAACGTCTCAGCTGCTTTTTCAAAATCGTGCCCAGAGAAGTACCATTCGCCCAGCATACTGTAGGCATCAGCATTCGTGGGGTACTTGGCAATAGACCGCTCCATAGAAGCGCACGCCTCACCATATTTTTTGGCTGCTTTGAGCGCCAGTGCTTTGTTGAAGTATTTTGCTGCCTTCCGCTCAGCTTTCGTCATGCGCTGCGCATTAGCCCCCAACGGAGCGAGGATTAAGTACATAATAATATATACGAGCGGTCGCATGCGATGGTAAAATAAGGCAAAAATTGCGTGATACCACAATCCACCCGGTCATCTCACTGCTTTGCGCGGGGCTTTTACGTCTTGTTCGGCTCTCTTTCTTACTTTTGGATACTATGTCAACGCTCGTTATTTGTCCCAATTGCAATACTCAGTTCGAACCCACTGCAGCCATCGCCCAATCGGTTCGGGAAGAACTTTCTAAAGAGTTCAACCAGAAGTGGAAGGAAAAACAGGCAGAACGCGAAGAACAGTTCCGCCAGAAGGAGGCCGTATTGCTGAAACAACAGGCCGATCTGGCACACACGCTTGAGGAGGAAAAGAAACGCATGGAGGCCGAGATGCGCAAAGACCTGCAGCTAAAGGTAGGGGCCGATTACGAGGCCAAGGTGCGTATGCTCGAAGATACCAACAAAGACAATCAGGCCAAACTGGACGCCGCCCGCCGTAAGGAGTTGGACTTCCTGAAGAAAATGGAAGAATTGAAGGACAAGGAAAAGGAACTGGAGCTGGAAACCCAGCGCCGCCTCATGGAAGAGCGCACCCGCATTGAAGAATCGGTTAAGAAAGCGGAGGAGGAAAAGAGCCGGCTCAATATGTCTGAGTTGGAAATGAAGTTGAAGGAGCGAGATAAACAACTCGAAGACCAGAAGCGGTTGGTAGAAGAAATGAGACGCAAGGCCGAACAGGGTTCCATGCAGTTGCAGGGCGAGGTGCAGGAGTTGGCTCTGGAAGAACTCCTTCGCAGCAATTTCCCATTCGATGTGGTGAATGAAGTAGGAAAAGGAAAACGTGGCGCCGATTGCATTCTCACTGTACGCAACAATTTTGGTCAGGAATGCGGCCGCATCATTTTTGAAAGTAAACGAACGAAAGATTTTGGCAAAGACTGGACCGAAAAACTGAAGGCCGATATGCGCGTACAGAGCATCGAGCTCGGTGTCATAGTTACACAGGCCATGCCCGACGGTATAGATGGATTCGGCCAGAAGGACGATGTATGGATCTGTACGTTTGCAGACGTCACCAATCTTGTCCACATTCTTCGCGAATTGCTCATCAGGGTATACAACGCATCCAAGAGCAATGAGAACAAAGGTGATAAGATGACCATGTTATATAGCTACCTCATCTCCAATGAGTTTGCACAACAGTGGAACGCTATCCGGGAGGGCTTCACCGCAATGAGGATGTCCATTCAGCGCGAACGCGATCAGATGGAGAAACTATGGAAGGCGCGCGAAAAGCAACTGGAAAAGGTTTTACTGAATGCAGCCCACATCAGGGGATCTATCGAAGGTATTTCAGGTATGGATGTCGACCTCAATCTCACAGAGGGGCCCGATACTTACCTTATTGAATAGCAGGCACCCGGTCCGCTATTTGCTCATCCCGCTTCATCAGCATGATCTCTGCAAATACAACGAACCAGATGATGATGCACGGCACTGCCTTTATCGTGTATGGATACACGAACCCATTGCGCAGGAATGGCGGGAAAACATCTGTTGTACTGAGGCTGGTAAAGATAAATGCCAGCACTATTGTCACCGTGCGCCACGTAGTTTTGGGTCGTGCATAATACCAGATGCCCACTCCGGCCATGGCAATGATAAACGTGGGCGATTCTGCCTTGTGGTTAAAGATCACCACCCATATCAGCATCGAGGCCACCATCATTATTTTATAGGCTTCCGTCTTATACAGGTCAAAACGGACGAACTGAGCAAGGAATAGCACTATGCCGCCAATGCTAACTATAGATTTCACATCACTCAGCCCGAACCATGTATTTAGCCACCCCGCTACCGACAGACCGGTTGCTGCCACGGCATCTGCCTTCATCAGTTCCAGCCAGTTCTGGTACTGCCATATCAGCGTCGGCATAGGTGTCACTATCAGTGGCAGCGCAAAAAGCACCGCCATCCACATGGCTGAGTACAGTACGAATTTTACCCTGTCGTGAGGGTAGAATAGGAACAACGCGAAACCAATTGCACCATACACTTTTATATATACCGACAATGCCAACCACAGGGTAGCCCACAGTGGTTTACCTTTTTGCATAGATCCATACGCAGCAATGATCAGTCCGCACATCAATCCGTTGCTTTGGTTATTCTGAAGGCTCGTCAGCAATTCCAACGATATCAGCCACATCAGAAGGCTCCTTGTCTTATCGCTGAAAGGCATCATTCTTATAGCGAAGAAAACGGTGAGCGCATTCAGTAAATTCCAGACAGACAGACCGGCCACATCGTGCAGGTACGCCATAGGGGCCATCAGCAGCGAAAAGGTAGGACTGTATTTAAAGAAATCCCAATGCTCATTTGGGTAAAGGCCATAAAGGTTCGTGCCGTGTAGCAGGTGAAAGTAGGAGCTTTTGAAAATGACGTAGTTGTTGTATTCGGTCAGGAACTTACCATGGAATTGATTCATCAACTCAGGTTTGTTCATAATGTCCTCCGGATAGGTGCCGGGCAAGGGTGCGACATATGGGTGAAATCCCAACAGATAGTTCTGGACGGACGCACCAATTGCAGCGATGATAAATATAATCAGAAGCGTACGCGGGTGCAGTAGAAACGTCTTAACCTTTTCCGGCATCAGTTGAAAGTATGTGTGTCAGTTGTTGTATCGGTGAGTTGGGGATATTCCTTCTTAACTCTTCTTGATCACGCGCAGCATATCATTATGTATCAGTCCGTTGGTCGCAAGTGTTTGTCGGTCAAAAACATTCCCTATTTTTCCGTCAAAGTCGGTGATCGTGCCGCCTGCTTCCAATACAATAAGGTAGCCTGCTGCTACGTCCCACGCGCTCAGATTATATTCCCAGAAACCATCGAAACGGCCGCATGCCACCCAGCACAGGTCTATTGCAGCCGATCCCAGTCGCCTGATAGGCAGCCCTTCCAATACCATACGCTCAAATACCATTACAGGGTGCTCAAGTGTGTTTTCCGGCCATTTGTATGGAAAACCTGTTACAAGGAAGGCGGTTTTGAAGTCGCTCTTGGATGATACTTTTATCGGTTGCCCGTTCAGCGTAGCACCTTTCCCTTTTTCTGCAAAGAACAGCTCGTTCATCATCGGGTTATAAACAGCCCCCATCACCACGCTGTCATTATGCATCAAACCTATGCTCACACAACAAAGCGGTATACCGTGTGCAAAGTTCACTGTACCGTCTATCGGGTCTATGATCCACTGATATTCCGAAGGTTGTATGAACTCGCCCGATTCTTCTCCTATGATGCTGTGTGTCGGAAATTCGGCAGTGATGATCTCTATGATCTTCTCTTCCGCCAGTTTGTCCACTTCCGTCACCAGATTATTCACACCGTCCTTGTGATCTATCTTGAATGTTCCGTTGAAGTAGTTCAAAATGATCTTCCCGGCATCATATGTTGCAGCAAGCAATACTTCCTTCAGTTTCTCCATAGTGTCATAGTTTGAGCTCCTTGCCCAGGTAAAAGTCAATTACTTTCAGTTTAAAGATCAGGTTGTATTTGGCATTCACCAGATTTGCGGCACTGGCGTATTCTGTGTTCTGTGTCACCAGCAGGTCCACAGTACTGGTCAGTCCCAGTTCATAGCGTTTACGTGCAAAATCTAATGCCCTCCTGGCTGCGTCTTCGGCTCGTTTTGCGGCATTGTATCGCTGGATAGCGTTCAGTGCATCATTGTGCGCCTTATACACGCTTTGTTTCAGCGTCAACTCCACATTATACTGCGTCAGTTCTTGCTGCGCCAGATTTATTCTGGCCTGCTTCACAGCAAACTGGGATTGCCAGCCATTGAACAACGGAATGTTCAGGTTCAGACCCACCAGCTGGCGGATATTGTTCTTCATCTGAGTACCGAAGGGAACAAGTGGCGTCTCTACCCTGTATCTTGGTTGGTACACAGTGTCGAAGCTACGGCCCGTTATACCAATCGGGGTCAGCCCCTCCAGGTCAGTAGTCGGTTGGTAGCTCATGTAGTTGCTCGCATAGTTTGTACCGATCTGGTACGAAAGGCTCAACTGCGGATAAAGATTGGCTTTCGCGGCTGAAAGACCTTTTTCAGCTGCCTTAACCCGTAGTTGGCTGCTTTTCACCGATGCATAATTATTTCTTGCAGCCTGAAATACCTCTTCCGGGGTCACTCGCAAGGCCAGCAGCAGTTCATCGTCGCTCACGGAGGGTGCCTTTATTGTAAATGGCTCCGAAAAATCGAGGTTCAAAAGCGTTTTCAGATCCAGAACAGCGGAGTTGTAACTGGCGATCGCATTGATCAGGTTTGCACTGTCCGAAGCCACTTGCGATTCCAGTTGTGCCACATTCAGTTCCGGCAAGCGCCCCGCGTCTGCAAATGCCCGCGTCTGTTCCAGTTGCGCTTGCGAAAGTTGCACTTGTTTCGTGCTCACGTTTATCTGCTCTTGTGCTTGAAGCGCCACAAGGTAGCCATTGGCTACGTTCAGCGATATGTCATTCTTTCTTTGTCCCAGATCGAGCAACGAAGCCTCCAGGCTGTATCGGTTCCTTGCTATCGTGTTCCGTACTTGGTTCCAACCATATAGTAATACCGAACTGTTAGCTGATGGCCCCAAATAATCAAATGAAGCCTCCACAAACTGGTTCGTGGTGGGGTTGATAGAACGACCGAAATTACGCCCGAACGTACCGCTCACGTTCACCGCCGGCAATTGCGATAGCCTGCTTTGCTCCAGCGTATGCCGGGCCAGTCTCGCCGTCAACGAATCCTGCCTGATAGCGATATTATGCTCTACCGCATATTGTATGCAGCGCTGCAGCGGCCACCCGCTGTCCGGACTCTTCTGCTGAGCGATGCATGTATAGGAAAACAGCGACAAACTTGCCGCCAATGCAGTAAAAAAGCGCATGCAACAAAAGTAAATGAAAAATGCGTGGATTTTGATGTTATATATTCGTTCCGACAGGTCCGTTTTCGTATCAGATGCACTCTTTCCCTGCCATTTTGTTAGCCCGTTTTCACATTTCAGGACATACTGTCTACTGGATCTGAATTTATATGACATATTTTCAGATTGTTTGCCTTTGGAACGCTTTTTATGGTAGTAAGGAAACAACTGTTTTATATGAACATGAATAACTTCACTATCAAGGCGCAGGAAATTGTGCAGCAGGCACAGCAACTCGCTTTCAACAATCAGAACCCCACTATTGAAACAACACACTTTATGAAGGCTTTGCTGGACGATGCCGATGGCCCCGTTCAGTATCTCCTAAAGAAAAACAATGTCAATCTGGCTCACCTTGACGGCAAGGTTGCCGAGTTAATAAAGAAACTCCCAACCATTCAGGGTGGCGAGCCGGCACAGTCTCTCAGCCGCGATGCCAATAATGCGCTGCTACGCACAGGCGCTGCGCTCAAGACCTTTGGCGACGAGTTCGTCACTCAGGAACATATATTGCTTGCATTGCTACAGTTGAGCGACGATGTTGCAAAACTACTCAAAGACGCCGGCCTTACCGAAAAAGGACTGATAGCCGCTATCAAAGAATTAAGGAAGGGTAGCACAGTAAATTCTCAAACATCCGATCAGCAATACAATTCACTGCAGCGTTATGCCAAAAACCTCAACGACCTCGCTCGTAGCGGCAAGCTCGACCCCGTGATCGGTCGTGACGAGGAGATCCGCAGAACGTTGCACATACTCTCGCGTCGTTCTAAGAACAACCCCATATTGGTGGGCGAACCCGGAGTAGGTAAAACAGCTATCGTAGAAGGATTGGCACACCGTATCATCAATGGCGATGTGCCTGACAATTTGAAGTCAAAGATTATTTATGCGCTGGACATGGGTGCGCTCATGGCGGGAGCTAAATACCGCGGCGAATTTGAAGAGCGACTTAAAGCTGTGATCAAGGAAGTCACAGAAAGCGATGGTGCAGTCATTTTGTTCATCGATGAGATCCACACCCTCATAGGTGCGGGTGCCATGGAAGGTGCCATGGATGCCGCAAACATTCTCAAGCCGGCGCTCGCTCGTGGCGAACTCAGGGCCATCGGTGCAACTACACTAAACGAATTCCAGAAGTATTTCGAGAAAGATAAAGCGCTCGAACGTCGTTTCCAGAAAGTGTTTGTCGATGAACCTACACCTGAAGACGCGATCTCTATCCTCCGTGGTCTCAAAGACAGGTACGAGAATCACCACCAGGTACGCATCAAGGACGAAGCGATCATTGCTGCTGTCGAACTGTCGAACCGATATATCACCGATCGTTTCCTGCCCGACAAGGCCATCGACCTCATAGACGAAAGCGCCGCCAAGCTGAAGCTGGAGTTGAACTCGATGCCCGAGGAGCTTGATGAACTGGAACGCCGTATCCGTCAGCTCGAGATCGAACGCGAAGCTATCAAGCGCGAGAATGATGCCGAAAAGCTCAAAGAACTTGGTTTAGAGATCAGCACCCTTACTGTTGAACGTGATACACTCAAAGCTAAATGGTCAGAAGAGAAGCAGATTGTAGATACCATCAATAAAGCGAAGAATACCATAGAACAGTTGAAACTCGAAGCCGAGCAGGCCGAGCGTGAAGGCAACTATGGTCGTGTAGCAGAGATCAGGTACGGCAAGGTACAGGAGCAGGAGTCAATCATTGACAAGCTTTCTAAAGAGCTTAATGATATGAGCAGTCAGCACAAGCGCCTGCTTAAAGAGGAGGTCGATGCTGAGGACATTGCTGAAAATGTTGCGAAGGCTACCGGCATTCCACTGCAGCGTATGATGCAGAGCGAACGCGAAAAACTCCTGCATCTTGAAGATGAGTTGCACAAGCGTGTCGTTGGTCAGGACGAAGCGATCACTGCCGTTTCAGACGCCATCAGACGCGGTAGGGCAGGTCTTCAGGACCCACGCAAGCCAATCGGTTCATTCATCTTCCTTGGCACAACCGGTGTTGGTAAAACAGAATTAGCAAAGGCGCTTGCCGAAGTACTCTTCGACGATGATAGCATGATGACGCGCATCGACATGAGCGAATATCAGGAGAAACACAGCGTTAGCAGGCTGGTGGGCGCACCTCCCGGATACGTTGGGTACGATGAGGGCGGCCAGCTCACTGAAGCGGTACGCCGCAAACCATACAGCGTTATACTACTAGATGAGATCGAGAAAGCGCATCCCGATGTTTCAAACGTATTGTTGCAGGTGCTCGACGATGGTCGCCTAACCGACAACAAGGGCAGGGTGGTCAACTTCAAGAACACCATCCTCATCATGACAAGCAACATGGGTAGCCACATCATACAAGAGAATTTCGCCGACATAGAAGGCAAGGACATAGATCATGTTGTAGATGCCACCCGCGAGCAGGTCATGGAGCTGTTGCGCCAGACATTAAGGCCTGAGTTCCTCAACAGGATTGATGATATCATCATGTTCCACCCGCTGATGCGCAAAGAGATCAAAGGCATCATCCGAATACAGTTGGAGGGGCTCCAGAGGCAGTTGCTCACACAAGGTATCGATCTTCGCTTCACCGATTATGCACTCGATTACATGGTGCAGCGTGGTTTCGATCCGCAATATGGTGCACGTCCGCTGAAGCGTGTGATACAAAAAGATATAATCAACTTACTGAGTAAAAAGATAATCGCCGGAGATATAGATAAGAGCAAGCCGGTACTGATAGATGTTTTTGATGGAGTAGTGGCAATAAGGAATGAGGCAGTACCTGCATGATGAGTTGGGTTTAGGGTGATGATAAGAAACGGGGATCAATTTTTGGTCTCCGTTTTCTTTTTTACCTACCATTAATCAGAAGTTGATATTCCACCACAATACAACTACTTCAGGCATTATCCATTCAGAATTAGAAACGCAAATAGTGGTTGGTGCTAACGAAATGCAAAAGTTGGCACAGATATTGTTATAGTTTGGTCAGACACAGCCCTTATAAAACCCTATTGCAGGTTCGCTATCACTATCGTTACCTGACCCCTCAGTGTCGTTTTTGGAAAAGCGCTTTCAACGCTTGTGTAGCCCGGTTTTATTTAGTTGCATCCGTTGCGTACGTCTGGTCATCAGGTGGCTCATCGCCTGCTTTAAATAGCAATCCCGCATTCGAGAATGCGGGATTGCGAAAGACACTGTTACGTTTATTTCATTTACATCGTTTTCATGAACTCCGCTATTTTATTGGCGGTTGGTTCACTCACCGGTACCAGCGGCAACCTCAGGTGTTGCTCACATATTCCCATGTTAGCCAGCACGTTCTTCACACCTGCAGGGTTTCCTTCTGCAAACAGCAGATCTATGCCCGGCAGTATTTTGTAGAACGTCTTCCGCGCTTTGTCAAACTTACCCACAATTGCCAGATTAATAACATCGGTCATTTCTTTAGTGAAGCAGTTCGCCGCTACTGAGATTATGCCCTCCATTCCTATAGCCATCTGCGCTACCGCCAGGTTATCATCGCCCGAGAGTACTGTGAAGTTGTCCGGTTTGTTCTGTATCAGTTCCATGCACTGCACAATGTTACCGCTCGCTTCTTTGATCGCTATAATGTTCTTGAAGTCGTTGGCTAGCCTTATTGCAGTGGCTGGAAGCAAGTTACAACCTGTTCTTCCGGGCACGTTATAAAGAATGATCGGTTTGTTGGTAGCGTTCGCCACGGCTTTGTAGTGCTGGTAAAGACCCTCCTGCGAAGGTTTGTTGTAGTACGGTGTCACGCTTAGTATCGCATCCACTCCATGTAGGTCAAATTCACGGAGCTGCGCCACTAATTCTTCTGTGTTGTTGCCTCCCAGGCCACATACAACAGGCAGCTTCCCATCGCACGCCTTCACTACTGCTGCCAGTATTTCCTGTTTTTCTTTCGTCGATAAGGTCGGTGTTTCGGCCGTCGTGCCGAGCGCCACTACAAAATCTACCCCTCCTTTTATTACGTGGGTTATTAGGTTTTCGAGTGCAGGATAGTCGACTGCCCCGTTTGACTGGAATGGTGTTACTAACGCCACACCGGTTCCCTTTAAGTGCTGATAAGCCATTTTTTGGTATTTATTATAAAAATTATACAAATTGATGTGCCGAATACGCTATATATCCGGCAATCCGTTTGCAACAATGATCAGGGGCATTTGAGTATAGGTTTGTAGGTTTCTCAGCAAGGGGATGATGTTAATAGCTTGCAAAAATACTATAATTCACAATGGAACACAAAAATGATAAATAAATAAAAAAAAATAATGTCCCCGCAAACTTATTGCGGGGACATTATTTGTAAAGTTGTTTCGTTCTATGCGGCGTGTGCCGTAAAAGACATTATACCGTTTCTTCGTAGAAACCCATTTTCGAGAATTTGTTTATACGCTGCTGAATGCGTTCTTCAACGTCTATTTTATTCAGTTCTGAAACCGTCTTCACCAGGTAGTTCTTCAATATTTCAGCCATCTCATCCGGATTCGCATGTGCGCCGCCAAATGGTTCAGGTATCACATCATCCACCAGTCCGAAGCCGCTCATGTCTTCAGAGGTAAGACGCAGTTGTTCCGCCGCTTTCTCTTTAAAGTTCCAGCTACGCCACAGGATTGAAGAGCAAGATTCAGGTGAGATCACCGTGTACCACGTATTCTCAAGCATCACCACTTTGTCACCCATACCAATACCCAACGCACCACCGGATGCACCTTCACCTATGATCACACAGATCACAGGCACTTTCATATTCACCATCTCAAAAAGGTTGCGGGCAATCGCCTCCGCCTGTCCGCGCTCTTCTGCTTCCAGCCCCGGAAACGCTCCCGGCGTATCGATGAACGTGATCACCGGCCTGTTGAACTTCTCAGCCATTTTCATCAGCCTCAGCGCCTTTCGGTAGCCTTCAGGGTTCGCCATGCCAAAGTTGCGGAGCTGCCTCGTTTTGGTGTTCGTGCCTTTCTGCTGACCCATCACCATCACTGGCATTCCGTTCAGTTCGGCCATACCGCCAACCATCGCTTTGTCGTCCTTCACCTGCCTGTCGCCAAAGAGTTCAGTGAAGTTGTCAAATATCTTCTCAATGTAAAACAAGGTGTATGGACGCTCCGGGTGGCGGCTCAGTTGCACGCGCTGCCAGGGGGTAAGATTCTGGTAGATGCGTCCACGGGTTGTTTCTATCGCTGCCTCCAACTCCTTTATACTGTTGGTCACATCTACTTTGTTTTTAGCAGATATCTCTTTCAGCTTTGTTATTTGATTGTACAGGTCCTCAAGTGGCTTTTCAAAATCAAGAAACAACATAATATATGTTTTGAACGGACAAAGGTAGCACATTGACCATAAATTGCAACGGATAGCTGTCCGCACCCCTATACAGTCAAATTCTGCTGGTATGCAATGCGTTATTTGTTAGTAATGTTCAGGTTCAGACCTGCATAAAACCCAAGATCTTTCTCTTTCAGCAACTTGGTGTGCAATGCTATCTGCGCAGTGTGGTAAGAAAGATGTTCGGTCACATGCACTACTATTCCCACCCCCGATAGGTTGAATCCCTGCACCATCCGCTTGCGCAGCAATTCTGCTTCAGATAATTGCGCCATCACGTTAGCTGCTTCCGTTACCGTATTGGTGATCTTTCCAAGTAATTCCTCAGCACTGTAGCCACCGGCGGCGGCAAACTCCTCATCTCTTTTCCGTTGGTCCGGTTTCCCGCCCAAAGATGAAAGTACATACTGACCTATGTTACCGCACAGGTGCAGTATCAGATTCCCTATAGAAGAAAGCTGACTGTTAGGGCGTTGCCAGATCTCGTCATAACTCAACTGCGCCAGACAAATCCCTATCCTTTTCACGTTCTCTTTCATCACCAGCACGCACTCGTGTGTCAGTTCTTTGCTCAGTTTCTCAGACATAAACGTTCTTTGCTTCAAAGCTACAACGACTTCAGTTATAGGATACAACCGATATTTTTGCCAACTTTGAAGTCAATTGCCCCTCTATGCGTTGGAAGATCATTTTGCTGCTCTCGCTCTCCGGCCTCATCACAGGCTTTCTCACTGTGTTCTATGTGCCGGTTAGGTTCGAGGCTGCAATTGGTATGCCGCTCTACATGCTGTGCGGATGGCTCATAGGTCGTCATGTAGAAAAACGCCACTTCCTGCATGGATTCATCACCGGGGTCATCTCTTCCGCTATCATCACAGCGGTGCGTGCCACCTATGCGGCTACATTCTTCGCCGCCAACCCCAAAGAGGCCGAACTGTTCGCAAAGATGAGTCGCGAATCGGGCGCCACCATGGTGCAGGCCATGGAGCTCATGTCGCCCTTTGCCGCATTGTTTGCCGGCTTCATTCTCGGCCTATTCGCTCTCGCCGGTAGAATGGTCGTGCGCCTCATGGCCGGTGAACGCCTCTGACCCGATTTCCTTTTATCAGCTATTTTTATTAATATTACTATTCAAGCCAATACTTCAGTTCTTTAAGCCGGGTCATAAGTCCGTTCGATAGTACATAGCCGATTGCAGGTTCAGCATACGATTGCCGTTTGAAACTCTCTAAACACAGGGCACTATGTCGTTACACAACAGCAAGGTAAATGACTTCGTCGTAAGGTTCGCCAACGTGAATGGTACAGGTTCCGCCAGTGCCAATTTCCTCTTCACAAAGTCCATCTTCCGGATGGGCATTCCGGTGACGCCCAAGAACATCTTTCCGTCAAACATACAGGGCCTGCCTACATGGTATGAGGTGCGTATCAGCGAAAAGGGATATCTCGGTCGCCGCGAAGGCATCGATCTGCTGGTTGCTATGAATCCGCAGAGCCTTGCGAATGATGTAGCTTCTGTAAAGACCGGCGGCTACCTTTTGTATGACAGCACTAAGATGCTGCACAGCCAATACATTCGCGACGATGTCAACTACCTCGGCATCCCACTCATGGAGATGTGCAATCGTGAATACACTGATCCCCGCCAGCGCCAACTCTTTAAGAACATCATCTATGTCGGTGCATTATCAGCGCTGCTCGGTATCGAGTTCCCTGTCCTCGAGCAGCTCATTGCAGAGCAGTTCCCCGGCAAGGAGAAACTCATCCCACCCAATATCAAGGCGCTGAAGATGGGTGTCGACTATGTACATCAGCACTTCTCTTATCCGCTCAATATAAGGGTCGAGCGCAGAGACCTTGTAAAGGATGCTATCATGGTCGATGGCAACTCCGCCTGTGGCCTCGGTGCCGTGTTTGCCGGTGCCACTGTAGCCGCCTGGTATCCCATCACACCTTCTACATCAGCAATAGAAGCATTCATGGATTATGCCGATCAATACCGCACTGATCCCACCACCGGTGCGCGTAACGTGGCAATTGTGCAGGCCGAGGATGAATTGGCGGCTATTGGTATGGTCATTGGTGCCAACTGGAACGGGGCACGTTCTTTCACGGCCACCAGCGGACCGGGTGTGTCCCTCATGAACGAATTCCTCGGGCTTGCCTATTTCGCCGAGATCCCCGCGGTGCTTATAGATGTGCAGCGCACCGGTCCTTCCACAGGCATGCCCACTCGCACGCAGCAGAGCGATGTACTGGAAGCTGCATACGCATCGCATGGCGACACCAAACACGTGCTCCTCTTTCCTGCCACACCAAAGGAGTGCTTCGACATGACGGCGGATGCTTTTGACCTCGCAGAGCAACTCCAGACGCCCGTCATCCTCATGACCGATCTCGATCTCGGTATGAACGACCACATGTCTGCTCCCTTTGCCTGGGACGATTCCCGGGCATATAAACGTGGAAAGGTGCTCACTGCCGATGACCTCGAAAAGATCCAACGCTTCGGCCGCTACCTCGATGTTGATGACGACGGTATCACATACCGCACTTATCCCGGCACGCATCCTACCAAGGGTTCTTTCTTCACGCGCGGCACCTCCCGCGACGAGTATGCCGTTTACACCGAAGATGGTGGTGCTTACCGCCGCAATATGGATCGCCTCATCAAGAAGTGGCACACCGCTGCGTCTTACGTACCTGCACCACAGCAATACCAGACGACCAATGCATGGCCTGTCGGATTGCTTTTCTACGGCACTTCACAATATGCTGCCGAAGAGGCATTAGATCTCTTGCGTGCCGATGGTATTGAACTCGATGCTATGCGCATTAAGGCATTCCCATTTAACAGCGACGTTGCCAACTTTATCACCGCGCACGATCGGATATTTGTGATAGATCAGAACCGGGATGCACAGATGCGTAGCTTGCTGATGATAGAACTCAACGCGTCTCCCGAAAAACTGGTGTCCGTGCTCAACTACGATGGTATGCCCATCACTGCCGATAATATCGTGAAGCAGATACGTGCCGGTCTTGCCTGAGGTCAATTCTCCTTTGCCAGCAGGTCTATCAGTTCCTGCACATGATTGGTAGTAACAACTGTCGGGAATGGCAGGTCAGGTGTGTTCATAGCTTTCACTACTGCATCAGCAATAGCTGCCGGTTTGCTTTGATCGAATACAAGGCTTGGTGTCACTACATCATAGGTGAATGGCAGGTCTGAAGCCAGTATCTTCATTCCGCTTTCCGCCGCCTCTATCAACGGCAATCCGAAGCTCTCCATCAGCGATGGGAATATCAGATACGGACATGTATAGTACAACTCTCTCGGGTCTATATAGGTGTGGTTCACTATGTGCATGCCGCCCTCATTCATCCGCTTCACTCTTTCCGAAAATGCGGGTGCTGTTTCATCTATGGTCACATGCAGGGTAGGCGTTAGGCCGCGTGCACATAATTCTTCCCACGCATCCAGCAGGGCAGGGTAGTTCTTTTGCGGTGTAGGGTTACTAATGAAGACAAACTCGTCCTTGCGCCTTTTCTCAAACGGCACATCCGGTGCTACATACTTGGTGTCGTCATAGAATGGTATTGTCAGGCAGTGCTTGCGGTCCTTTAGTCCCACCTCCACCAGTCCGTCCACCATGTGTTGGGTCTGCACTATGAAGTAGTTTGTATTGGTGGCATTCACCTTCACATACAGGTACTTGATGTATTGCGACCAGAACATCTTCTGAAACTTCTTGCCCGGTGCTTCCAGCAATTTCTGGTTGTGGAAGTAGGTATACACTTCCGCCTTCATCTTTACCGGTGGTGGTGTGTTCGCAAAGCACAGCACCTTGCGGTAGCTGTGATGGTGTTTCTTATAGAACTTCTTCCTTTCAGATGTGTTGTTATGTATAACCAGATAGTTGCCCGTAAGCGAAGCCGGTATCCCGAACCGGGGATCCAGCAGAAAGAAGAACTTGTCTTTATCAGGTCGCTGCATGATGGTCTCAATAAGATACCTGAAGAGCACCGCCCCTCCGCCTTTGTTCACAAAAAGTCCGTCTATCAGTGTCATATCCTCGTCTGTTCCCAGGGTAGTCCCGGGCGTGTTTTATCGTTGTATACGTTGTCTATGATGTCATTGAAGTAACGGGCTCCGGCCTCGGCACTTATGCTTTTTTGTGCCCATGCTGCAATAGCCTCCTGCGTAGCAAACCCCTTGTTATCCAGCATTGCTGCAATTGTCTTATTCAAGGTTGCTGCGTCTTGCCAGTCAAACACCATGCCGTTGCGGCCATTCGTTATCACCCTGCTCACACCGCATATATTGCTGCACACCGATTTTAGTCCGTTCAGCAGTCCCTCGCTCACTATCACGCCCCAGCCGTCTTTGCCGGCGCTGGGCAGCACCACCCAGTCATAGCGGCCATACTGTGCCAGCAGTTCGTCATACTTCAGAAACGGGTGAATGTTGATGCGGTCTGCAAAGCCTGCCGCCGCTATGTTTTGCTTCAGTGCGGCCTCCTCGCTGCCGGTACCGTATATGTCCAGTACAAAGGGTTTGTTACCTGCTGTGTCCATAAGTTGCTGCACAAACCTGCTGATGCCCTTTTGTGCCTCTATGCGGCCTGCATAGATGATGCGTACTGCATTGTCAGTTGCAACTTGTTTTGTTGCCTGCGGCACAGTGATAAAGTAGGCCCACGGAAACAATCGCTCCTGCGGGAAACCGAGGCGTGTGTATTGCGCCACTCCCAGCTTTCCGATGGCCAGTACAAACTGTATATGCCTGAAGTAGCGCACACCCAGGTAGCGATACTTCATTGTGCGCAGCATGCCCTTCCAGCCTTCGTGGTTATATGGCTCCGTCATTACTCCTATACGGCATTTCTGACGGATACACTCATCAAATGCTGCCGAAAGCATTGCACCCACCCTTATGCCGCCTATCACGTGTATGGCGTCTTGGTAGGTGCGCACCAGTTCAGATATGCGTGCATGGTCTGGTGCTACAATAATGGTCACACCTTGCATCTGCGGCACCTCCCAACCCATGTTCTTGCGGTAGGGGGTTATGTCGTGCTCCACCACAAGTACCACCTCATTGCCCTGGGCATAGGTTGCAACTGCCTCCAGAAATGACTTCTGATGGATGCTGATAATGCCTTGCCAGAATACGTACTTCATGTTGTGCCGATGGGTGATCTCTTGCGTATGCAGGCTCAAAGGTAATGGCTACAGCGGGAATGCGGAAACATACACCCCCATAATAGCAGAAGCCCCGCATATGCGGGGCTTCTGTATGTATAATTCGTTGCAGCACTTGCTGCGGGTGCACTATTAATAGTCCATACCCATGCCACCCGGCATACCGCCCGGTGCAGGAGCTGCAGATTTTGGCTCCGGCTTGTCAGCGATAACACACTCAGTGGTCAGGAGCATAGCCGCGATAGACGCTGCATTCTCCAGTGCGATACGGCTCACCTTAGTAGGATCGATCACACCTGCTGCCAGCATGTTCTCATAAGTCTCAGTGCGGGCGTTGAAGCCGAAGTCGGCCTTACCTTCACGCACTTTCTGAACGATGATAGAACCTTCCAGACCTGCATTCGCAACTATCTGACGCAGTGGCTCTTCCAGTGCACGGCGCACTATAGCGATACCTGTTTTCTCATCAGCATTGTCGGTAGCAACGTTAGCCAGAGACTCGATAGCGCGGATATAAGCTACACCACCGCCCGGAACGATACCTTCTTCCACAGCAGCACGTGTTGCGTGCAGCGCGTCGTCTACGCGGTCTTTTTTCTCTTTCATTTCCACTTCGGTAGCAGCACCTATGTACAGCACCGCAACACCGCCGCTCAGCTTAGCAAGACGCTCCTGCAGTTTCTCGCGGTCGTAATCGCTGGTCGTAGTTTCTATCTGAGATTTGATCTGGTTCACACGGCCCAGTATCACTTCTTTGTCACCCTTGCCACCTACAACGGTAGTGTTGTCTTTGTCTATAGTGATGCTTTCTGCCTGACCCAGATGCGCCAGAGTAGCGTTCTCCAGTTTGTAGCCCTGGTCTTCGCTGATCACAGTACCACCTGTAAGGGCAGCAATGTCCTGCAGCATTTCCTTGCGACGGTCGCCAAAGCCCGGAGCCTTCACAGCAGCGATCTTCAGAGAACCACGCAGTTTGTTCACCACCAGTGTAGACAGTGCTTCACCATCCACATCTTCAGCAATGATCAGCAACGGACGACCGCTCTGTACCACGCTTTCCAGAATAGGAAGAATGTCTTTCAGTGTGCTTACTTTCTTCTCATAAATAAGGATGTAAGGGTTCTGCATCTCTACGTGCATTTTCTCTGTGTTGGTCACAAAGTAAGCACTCAGGTATCCGCGGTCAAACTGCATACCTTCTACCACGTCCACCGTAGTTTCAGTACCTTTTGCCTCTTCTACAGTGATCACACCTTCGTTACCCACTTTCGCCATAGCCTGTGCTATCAGCGAACCGATGTAGTTATCGTTGTTGGCAGAGATAGATGCAACCTGCTCTATTTTTTTGTTGTCGTTACCCACTCGCTCCGATTGTGAACGCAGGTTTTCAACCACAGCGCTCACCGCCTTGTCTATACCACGCTTCAGGTCCATCGGGTTAGCACCTGCAGCCACGTTCTTCAATCCTTCCCCTATGATAGCCTGAGCCAGCACAGTAGCCGTAGTAGTACCATCACCTGCAATGTCAGCAGTTTTAGAAGCTACTTCTTTCACCATCTGCGCACCCAGGTTCTCGATAGCGTCTTCCAGCTCTATTTCTTTAGCCACAGACACACCGTCCTTAGTGATGCCCGGTGCACCGAATTTCTTTTCGATCACCACATTACGTCCTTTAGGACCCAGTGTTACTTTTACTGCATCAGCCAGCACATCCACACCGCGTTTCATCCTGTTGCGGGCATCAATATTGAAGAAAAGTTGTTTTGCCATTTTATTTAGATATTTTTTTGTTTACAATTGTGTTAGTTCCTGAAATAAGAGATCACTTATCTTTTCTTAGATAACTGCGAGGATATCGCTTTCACGCATAATGAGGTAGTCTTCACCTTCGAAGCTCACTTCAGTACCTGCATACTTGCCATACAGAATTGTGTCTCCCGATTTTACGGTCATTGGCTCATCCTTCTTACCCGGGCCGGCAGCTACTACAGTGCCACGTTGTGGTTTCTCCTTAGCAGTATCTGGGATGATGATGCCTCCGGCAGTTTTTTCTTCAGCGGGAGCGGGCTTCACAATTACCCTGTCGTGCAGTGGGGTGATGTTCACATTCTTTGCCATAGTCTGTAAAATTTTAGTGTTTAGTTATTTGG
>JACCEA010625810.1_pt1 | contig 59162 bp, 49 predicted proteins | sample 7449851 | NCBI WGS metagenome assembly JACCEA01 (sample SAMN15323453, study PRJNA562643) | freshwater metagenome | isolation source: river surface water | place: USA:Blue River Watershed | collected 2017-08-18 | reverse complement strand
TTCTTGGCAATTTTTTCATCAACGATTCATTAATCCAACGACCACGATTAAAATCGGGGGCTAGTTTGAAACCATTCACCCATGGTTAAAACCATCAACCTCCAATTGAAACTAGGAGCTGTGAGTAAAGAGAAGTATTAAATTAATACTATTTTAGCTGCAAATATTTTAATTTAACTACTTGTTTATGAGCCAATTAATGTAATTATTTATCATTTTCGTAGGCGTTATTTTAATTTTACACCTACTTATAATACATAATTTTATGATTGGGCATGATGACGAAACATGTTCATGGAATTTTGATTATCAAAAACGCAGAGACGCGATACAACAAAATGTGGAGACGCGGTACAATAAAAATGTGGAGACGCGATTAATCGCGTCTCTACATTAATTTAATACTTGTTTCAATGCATCTAAAAATATGTCTGCCTCTTCTTTTTTTAATGCTAAACTAGGTAACAAACGTAGGGTATGTTTACCTGCAACACCTGTAAATAAATGGTGTTCGTGGAGTAATTTTGAACGGATAGGTCCCACTTCTTCCTCAAATTCAATCCCAATCATGAGACCTTGTCCACGCACTTCCCGAATCCCTTTGGAAAATCCACGAAGTTCCTGCATCCAATAATTCCCTAGTTGAGCGGCATTTTCTATTAATTTTTCTTCTTGAATCACATCCAAAACAGCACCCGCAGCCACACTTGCTAAATGATTTCCTCCGAAAGTCGTACCTAATAAACCATGTTTTGCCTGAAATTTAGGTGAAATCAATACACCACCAATCGGAAATCCATTCCCCATTCCTTTGGCAGTCGTCACCAAATCAGGAAGAATCGTTGTGTGCTGAAACGTAAAAAATTCACCCGAACGACCATAGCCACACTGCACACTGTCATGAATAAACACAGCTCCCGTTTCATCGCATTTTGTCCGGATAGCCCGCATAAATTCTTCTGTTGCTACATGAATACCACCAACTCCTTGGATTCCCTCCATAATAACCGCACACGTATCCGTATCTATTGCAGCCAAAACAGCTTCTACATCATTGAACGGTACAAATTGAACGTGACTATCAAAATTAATCGGAGCTTTAATGGACGGATTGTCCGTTGCAGCTACCGCCGCCGATGTCCTGCCATGAAACGCCTTTGTAAATGCGATAATTTTCGTTCTTCCCGTATGAAAAGAAGCCAGTTTCAATGCATTTTCATTTGCCTCTGCCCCTGAATTAACCAAAAATAACTGGTAATCTCTCAAACCCGATACCTCTCCTAGCTTTTCTGCTAGACGTTCCTGACTGCTAATCTTGACGGAATTTGAATAAAAACCAATATTTTGGAGCTGTTCCGTAATTCTTTCTACATACAAAGGATGCGAATGTCCAATGGAAATCACCGCATGTCCTCCATATAAATCTATATATTTCTGCCCTTTGCTATCCCACAATATACTTCCTTGTGCCCGAACTGGTTCAATATCGTAAAGTGGATATACATCAAATAATTGCATAGTTAACGAATAAATTGTGTGAAAAATTAAAAACCAATTGTTTTCAGACGCAAACCAGTGGTTTCATCTAAACCAAAAATTAAATTCATATTTTGAACTGCTTGTCCCGAAGCCCCTTTCGTAAGGTTATCTATGATACTCGTAATCAAAAGTTGATTTCCATGCTTTTGTAGTTGGATTATACATTTATTTGTATTCACAACTTGCTTTAAATCAATATCTTCTGTGACAACATGCGTAAATGGGTGTGAGGCATAGTACGTAGAGTAAAGTTGTACTGCTTCGTCCAATGACCCTTCATACGGTGTATATACATTTGCCATAATTCCGCGCGTGAAGTTTCCTCGGTAAGGAATAAAATGCACGCTGTGATCAAAATCAGGCTGTAAGGCAGTAATACTTTGTCCGATTTCAGCCAAATGTTGATGTGTGAATGCCTTGTAAATAGAGATATTATTATTTCTCCAACTAAAGTGCGTTGAGGCACTCAGCGCTTGCCCAGCACCCGTTGACCCTGTAATTGCGCTCACATGAACGTCTGATTTCAAGACTTTAGCCGCAGCCAAAGGCAATACAGCCAGCTCAATACTTGTCGCAAAACAACCTGGATTTGCGATGCGACTCGCCTGCCGGATTGTTTCTCGCTGAAGTTCAGGAAGACCATAAACAAAACCATTGGACTGATTCCGGAAATCTGTACTTAAATCAATGATTTTTATGTCTGAAGGAATGGTTTCCGTTGCTAAAAATTGCTCAGACTGCCCATGACCTGAACACAGAAATAGTACATCTACGTCCTCCCATTCTTTTCCAGAGGGAAGTGCCGCAGCAAAAGTTAAGTCTGTTTCACCTAACAAATCTTTGTGTGTCTTGTAAATGGGTTGCCCAGCTTGGCTTTGCGAAAGCACAAATTGGAGATGTGCTTGCGGGTGATTGAGGAGAATTCGGAGGAGTTCGCCGCCTGTGTAACCGGCTCCACCTACGATTCCGATTCTAAATTTTTGCATGTTTTTTGGTTAATTGTCATCGTACATAAGAACAGAAAAATGTGCCGCCCGATTAATTTCGTATGCGGCAAGTACGTCGGAGAAATGAGGAGGGATAGACGTACAAGAAATTCTTATGCAAGGAATGGTTATTCATTTGAGAGTACAAAATAGAAAAAATCTGAATTGAATTTCAAGATTTTTTCTATTTTTCCTCCTAGTTACGATAATCTCAAGAAGTCGTAGGGACAAACGAAGCGGCGATTTTTGCCGAAGACAACGCCAACGGGATTCCGCCTCCTGGGTGTACACTTCCACCTACAAAATACAAATTTTTTATCCGGCTAGAGAAGTTTGCATGACGTAAGAAAGCTGCAAACCGATTATTTGAGCTGTTTCCATACAATGCCCCTTGTGCACTTGAGGTTCTGGATTCTATCGTTCTTGGGTCTAAAATATCCTCCGTTTCTATCAATGGAGCGATGTCAATACCTAAAATGCGTTGAAATTTTGCTAAAATCGCTTCTCGCGTCTTCGCAATAAGTGTATCCCAATCTTGGCCTTCATTGGCAGGTGCATTCAACAAGATAAACCAATTTTCGCTTTGTGGGGGCGCGTCATCTGGTTTGCATTTGGACGTAATATTGAGATAAATAGTCGGGTCTTGGTAAATTGTTTTTAACTCAAATTGGTGACGAAATTCTTCTTCGTAATTGTCTGAAAAGAAAATATTATGGAGCCCAAGTTCTTTAAACTCTCGCTTGATTCCCCAATAAAATATCAACCCAGAGCCACTTTTTGCTTGATTTAAAATTTTCTCAGGTTGCTTTTGATTGGGTAAAAGTCGGCGATAGGTAGGCGTAACATCCATATTGCTCACTACCACATCCATCGGATACATGTCTGTCGCTGTCCGAATACCCGTCGCCTTTCCTGCCTCCACACAAATCTCTGTGACTCGTTCTTGGTAACGGAATTGAACCCCCAAATCTTCTGCAAGCTTAACAAGACTTTGCGTGATGCCATACATCCCGTTTTTCGGGAAAAAAGCACCTACGTTATATTCCAAGTGCGGAATAATCGTCATTGTTGCGGGCGTTTCGTACGGATTTGACCCATTGTAGGTTGCATAGCGATTGAATAACTGAACCGTTTTGGGTTGTTTGAATGCTTTTTGATTCGCCTTGTGCATCGTGCCAAATACACCCATTTTAGCAAGATGTTTATATCCTCTAAAAGCTTTTCTGGATGTCCAAGTAGATACTTTATGGAGGGAATCCTCAAGGAAAAGACCACTGAGAACTTCGTATTTGAAAGCACTGTCTTTGAGATAACCGCGAATGTTTTCAGCAGGTTCGCCCAGCGTTTCTTCTGCTTTCTGGGCAAATTCTTCAGTATTGGCTGGTACAACGAAACGCGTGCCATCTTCCCAAAAATAACGGCACACTTCAGGCATTTTTTGGTATTCAAAATACGCTTGGGAGGATTTTCCGGCTAGCGTAAATAATTCATCAACAAATTGAGGCATGGTAAAAAGAGAAGGCCCTGCATCAAAACGATAGCCAGCTGCCTCCCAACTACTCAGTTTGCCTCCTGGATACGCGTTGGCTTCAAAAACGGTTACTTGATATCCTTTGACAGCCAATCGAATAGCTGTTGCAATTCCACCAATTCCTGCACCAACGACACCTGCTTTCTGCATAAATTTGAGTTCAATGATTAAATAAAAAGTCTTTGTACTACATAACGTATTCTAGTAAGATTGGGTTTTGGAATGGTATAAAACAAAAAACGGCTACCTCTGAGAGATAACCGTTTATATTTCGAGTTATTCGTACTTTTACTTCAAATATTTATTTCGAATAATTTGTTTTTCAGCTTCACCAATACCAAACTCTTGAACCAAAAGATTATCGACACTTTTATATCGCTGATTGATTTCTTGCCAAGCTGACTCCAGATAACTTGGCTTGACACCAGTAAGTACGTTTATTTTATCTTTTGCTATACCGTACTGTTCCAATGCTTTTATAGTTGCCGTAGGTTGAGCCTCATTTGAAGTAAGAAAATCTTGCATAATTGTTTCCCATGAACACCCAAGAATATGTAAAAATAAGGAAGAAGCTAGTCCAGTTCTATCCTTTCCTGCAGTACAATGGAATAATACCACAGACTCAGGCTTAGATATCTCCTGAAAAAAGGGAGCGAAATCTTTAATACTAGCCACAAATCCTTTGTTGGCTTGTATCATTAGACTATCAATTTGGCTTACTTGTACATTTGGGTTCATCAGTACTTGCATAAACTTAGCCATTCCTTTTTCATCTAAACTACCGATAGGGGCATGAACTACCCTCACATTCATACCTCCAGGTATATAGTCAGGCTCTTTTGCCCTTTCAGAATCACTTCTGAAATCAACAACCGTATTAATATTTGATGATAGGAACACTTTTTTCTCTTCATCAGTCAAAACAGGAAAACTACCAGAACGGAAGATAATACCCTCTTTGACTTTCAGCGATTCATTCACCTGAACTCCCCCCAACTCTCTAAAGTTAGGACTATTTTGAAGAGATAGAGAACGTTGTGCGAAAGATATATTGGCTACAACCAACATATAAGCTAAAAACAGTATGACCTTTTTCATTTTAAAAAATTGCTAATTTAAGACCTAATTGACCCGATACAGAATGCCACTCACTTGAGGTAATACGAAGCGGATTAGCTCCAAGATATTGAACAAAAGGTTCGTTTGTCAAATTTCTTACCTCAACGAACATCTTCAGCTTTTGAGATAATGAATACGTACCTGACAAATCTACAGTGAAGTTATTATCCACATATGTATAATAATCAGGACCCAAGTTTTGATTGATACTTTCTACAGACTTTCCTCTAAAGTTCCCAGCCAACCGAAGCATCAAACCATTTTTCTCATAAAATAAGGAAGTGTTAAACAAATGTTTAGACTGATTCGGTAGAGACGTACGGTCTGTCGCAATCACTTTCCCCGTTGCATCTAATCTAGGTACATCAAGTTTTGATTCTATTCTTGTATAATTAACATCGATACCGAAGCCACTCCAGAAACTAGGTAATTTTGAAAAACGTTTTGTGATACCCATTTCAAAACCTAACAAGTTTGCGTTTTCTATGTTCTTAGGTTGAGTTACGAAGTAATTTGTACCGTTCACAGTCTCTAATGAAGTATTTCTGAAAATGAAATTAGAAATGTTTTTATAGAAAACCCCTCCAGAAATTAAACCAATATCATCTAAGAAGTACTCACCCATTACATCTAAGTTAGTCGAGTATGTTGGTTTTAGTTGTGTATTTCCTCTTGTTATTCTCGGAACACCGCCTGTAATATCAATATTTTCAGCCGGGTTCAAATCTGGGAAGTTAGGTCTTGCTAGAGTCCTTGTACCCGCTAGGCGAATATTAAGCTTTTCTGTAGGCGATGTTTTCAAATGAAGCATTGGTAAAAATGAATTGTATGAAAATGTACCTGTCTGCGGTATTGCTTTTTTCTGAACGTTGTCATACGAATTACTATTCATTTCGATGGCCGTAAATTCATTTCTAACACCACCATATACTAATGTCTTAGGTGTAAGGTGATAAGTGAACATGAAATATGCAGCGGTTATGTTTTCAGAACCATTGTATTTCGTTGTTACATTCGTTGCCGCCGACCTATCATTTATGTCGTTATCTTTGAAGAAGCTTGGAGAAAAAATAGCAAACATTTGCTCTTGAGTCATTGGGTTCAAAGCAACTCCATTAAACTGTCCGTTTAATTCGCCAAAATACGTACCAGGTGCTTGGAATGTAGCAGTTTCAAACTCACTCAAAAGACGAATTGGTTTTGCACCAGGAATACCCAATCTAGCGTTTGGTAAAAACACAAGTGGTGTAAACTCTCCACTAATATTCTTATACCTTACTTTTGAACCAAACTTAAGCGAGAACTTTTCTGTGATATCAAATTGTGCGTTTACTTGAGCAACATTATCTTTATCTCTTTGGTCTATTTGATAAATAATCAATTGTTCTAAACGAAGTTTGGCAGGATTTAGCTTATCTGCTTCCTGATTCGTTACTTGAGTCGTGTACGAGTATAGGTCAATTCCTTTATTATCAGGCGCATCGAACGAACTATAAATCAATCCATCTGAAGATCTACCAGCAAAATCACCATTCAACCTTTGAAAGAACTGAGCAATAGGTAACCCTTTTTGGTCTGCAGGCATCGCCGGAGGAGTATCTAGTCTGTAGTACATATCGTACTGAGATGCTGTCCAGTCTATTTTTATACGGTTACTCAGCTTGTGCATCCCACCGAACTCAATACCTCTCAAACTTGTTTTGTAATCTGACTCACGGTTGCTATATCTGTACCTTTTGTTATTAAACTCATAGTATGTTTCATAAACAGGACGTACATCCTCAAACCTATCTTCTACCAAACGAGTGTAAACCTTATTACCCGAATTAAATTCATACTCAACGGCTGCATTGATGGCTGCTGTTAGTCTTGAACCATAGTACCTTTTCGCATTGATTGTATTGATTGAATATCTCTCCGATGCGTTTGCTCTTGATAAATTGTAATCAACTGCCAGTTCATCAGCACTAAAGTTTCTTTTCCATATTGAACCAGCTAATACGATACCTAACTTATTTTTTAAAAAGCGATTACCATATACGACCGAACCATTGTAAGTTCCATTTTGTGACTTTTCACTATATCCGCTCCCGAAACTCAAATTGAATAGCTGGTTTGCTGGTGCAGATCTCGTTATGAAGTTCACTGAACCACCAATAGCATCTCCTTCCATGTCTGGCGTAATTGCCTTTGAAAGTTGAACATACTGAATCATCTCAGCCGGTATAGCATCAAGAACTGCATTTCTGTTACCAAATACATTCGCACTTGGTAAGCGGGTTCCATTATATAACGTCGATGACCATGCGTATGGAGTACCTCTCACACTCACTTGGTTTGCCTCTCCGTGGTATCTGTTCACACTCACTGCTGGGAGTCTCTGTACTGCCTCAGCAGCATTACGGTCTGGTAATTTACCGATAACATCAGCGGCAATGACATCCATGATAGCCATCGAGTTCTTTTTGATGCTGATGGCTTTTAGTTGTGATGGTGCCAAATTACCCTTCACCACATATTCTTCTAAATTACCAGCCGTCTCTTCGAGCTCAATAACTCCGATATCATTGATTCCTTCCTTAACTTTGAAACGCTTCTCAACCGTTTGATATCCCAAATAACTGATTCGTAGGTTCACCTCTCCAATATTCAGATTTGAGATTTGAAACCTTCCTTCCAAGTCTGTAGCAATACCTTGATTCGTACCTAAAATCTTTACTGATACACCTGGTAAATAAGCACTCTTGTCGGCTATTCTTCCTGAAATAGATGTCTTAGCCTGACCAAAACTAACTGATGTGACTATAGATAAATAAATAAATAAAAGTAAAAATTTTCGCATAGTTTTTTTGATTCAAAACTACACCCAACTCATTTGAATAGTCGTCTTTCTAAATTTATACGTACAAATGAATTGTCATAAAAAACATAAGTAACTCATAATAAGACAATTCCATTACTTTAACTAATTGTTACCATTTTTATTGAACCTTTTATAATCGCCAGGACTCACTTGGTAGTACTCCTTGAAATATTTATAAAAAGTAGATTTATTTTTGAACCCGCTTTCAATCCCGATGACAGTCATATTTGCTTCTTCGGTTGTTTCCAATAACCACTTCGCATACCGTACTCTCATTTCATTAATTAGACCATAAAAGTTACGGTTGAGATGAAGATTCATTGCTTGTGTTAACTTTATTTTTTCTATACCAAGTTCTTCAGATAGTTGGCTTATGGAATAATCACAATCCAAATACTTTTTACTTGTAAATAAATAATCCTTTACCTGTATCACAATTCGACTTAACTCCTCTTCACAAATAGTATAACTTTTGTATTTAGTTGTTTTCTTCACTTGTTCTGCTCTTTTCGATACAGAAAAAATCAAAACAATAAATAACATAACTAATAAACACCCATAAAATACGAATCTAAAAACCGTACTATCATACTCACCATTAAACATAAATACATAGGCTACAACCAATATAGATGATAGGGAAATAAATGTACCTGCAATCGTTAAGGATGCCCTTCTCTCAAATATCGAAAAGGACGTAATATTTCTCAAAACGAAACGAATAGAGAGTACTCCGTATATAAAAAGACTTGAGCTCAAGAAAATTAAAAAGAAGACTTCTACTCGCATCATTACATACAAAACCTGAGCACCCATCATTTGCATCGATAAAAGGATGACGTTGAATAAGATAGCCACTAAGAAAGGAATAGTATGTTTAATGAATTGTAGAGATACACTGACTCCTCCGCTTACTGATTTTACGTAAAACCAGAGTAAGGGCCCATACAAAAACGAAAAACCTCCGTGCATTCGTCTGAATACCTCCTCATCCGTAAATGCATACAATAATATTCCTTTGAATATTTGATGTATAAATATTAAAGCAAAAAGCCAAAGCAGATATCCACTTGATTTAATTCCCTTTCTGTTTACGTAAAAAACAATTATACCATTAATCGATTGAAGTAAAACTAGACCTGTTAATGCTTCCATTCACAATTTTTAGCGTGAAAATATCATACCCATATTATCTCTCTATTAACTGAACAATAACTTACTCAAATCAACGTGCACATTTTCTCCAACACATTCTTGTTCACCCAACCGTTTTTTTGTACTTTCAGCCTTCATTTTTTCAACCCAATACCTATCAAATCATTATTTATGAAAAGAAGAAATTTCTTAGAAAACTCAACCAAAGTGGCTGCTGCCAGTCTTATTTTACCTACTACATCGCTTGTACCCATGAAAGAACAATTCGTACATCATGTGTATTTTGTACTCAAAAATCCCGCAAGTCAAGAAGATAAAGACTTACTAATCAAAGGATTAAAAAAACTTAGCAAAGTACCAACTATCAAATACCATCACATTGGCGTTCCCGCACCAACCAATCGAGAAGTCATTAACAAAGATTATTCTATCTCTTGGTTATGTCTTTTTATGAATGGTGAAGACGAAGCCGTTTATCAAAAACATCCCATTCACCTTCAATTTATTGAAGAATGTGCACATCTGTGGGAGAAAGTGACAGTCTATGATTCCATTAGCATTTAACACACAAAATATACTTTTTCATCTATCCCCCTAGTAAATCTATGAAACCAACGACAAGAAGAAAATTCATTCGCTGGTCTGCCCTTTCTGTCCCTTTTCTCTCGTCATTCCCGACACAAGCGGCAAAACCCAAAGTAGTGAAACCCATCATTGTCTCTACTTGGGAGAGTGGCCTGGCTGTCAATGAAGAGGCTTGGAAAATTCTACAACAAAAAACAGGTCGCGCCCTAGATGCCGTCGAAGCCGCAGCCCGACATATCGAAGATTCTATCAATTGTTGCGTTGGTTTGGGTGGGAATCCTGACCGAGACGGACGTGTTACGCTAGATGCAAGTATCATGGATCACCAATTTAATTGCGGTTCCGTTGCTGCTCTAGAACGCATCAAGCATCCTATTTCTGTTGCCCGAAAGGTCATGGAATCTACCCCCCATGTTTTCTTAGTCGGCGAGGGTGCACAACAATTTGCTTTGGAAAATGGCTTCCCGCTTGAAAGTGATGAACTCTCCCAAGAAGCACAAAATCAATACAAAGAATGGCTAAAAAAGTCTGAATACAAGCCTACTATCAATATTGAAAAACAGCAAATGAATGCGTTTCCGAAAAAGAGCAATGGCCCATTTGCGCCAGCTCATTTAGAAGACGGTAATTTCAATCACGATACAATGGGTTCCATTGCGCTTGACTTCTCCGGAAATCTATCTGGCGCTTGCACAACAAGTGGGATGGGTTTTAAGATGCGTGGTCGTGTAGGCGACTCTCCTATTATCGGTTCAGGTTTGTATGTGGACAATGCCGTTGGCGCTGCTACTTCTTCCGGACAAGGCGAAGAAGTCATTCGCATTTGTGGCACTTTTCTCATTATTGAGCTCATGCGCAACGGGAAATCGCCTTTCGAGGCTTGTAAGGCAGCCATTGAACGACTTGTACAGATAAATCCGAAAAAAGCAGAAGGTTTTCAGGTAGGATTCATTGCGCTATCCAAGACAGGTGAATATGGGGCGTACTCCATGGTACCTGGCTTTACTTTTTCTGTTCGAGATGCTTCGGGAGAAGGGCGAGTCTATGAAGCAAAAAGCTATTTTTCGTAACATATAAAACCTCAAGGATTCCTGTAAAAGATTGTGTCAAAACACGGTTCTTCGCAACTTTCTGTATTTCAACACACAGAACTGTATTAAAACAAAACCGCGTTAAAACATAGAACCGCGTTAAAACAGAACCGCGTTAAAACAGAACCGCGTTAAAACAGAACCGCGTTAAAACAGAACCGCGTTAAAACAGAACCGCGTTAAAACGCGGTTCTACTGCACGAACAAGGCAAAAAAATTATAACACATTCCAATCAATAAACCCTCATAATCAACAGAATGCTTATTTTTGCTATTCGAAACCGAAAAAGTGTCTCAAACAATGCGTATTACTTCTTGCAAACGTAAGACATCACTTGGATTCTAAATAATCAAAATGGAACATAAATCAGAACGCACAGTACCGAAAGACGGATTTGATGGACTAAAAGAAAACTTTGTATCCGACTCTATTTCAGGATTTACTGTCTTTTTATTGGCTTTACCACTTAGTTTAGGCATTGCCAAAGCTTCTGATTTTCCACCCATTATGGGGCTTATTTCAGCCATTATCGGTGGTATTGTCGTTAGCTTTTTCATGGGCTCACGCCTCACCATCAAAGGACCAGCAGCCGGTATGATTGTCATTGTTGCAGGTGCTGTGAACGAATTTGGAGGCGGTGAACTGGGCTGGCACTTGGCATTAGGCGCCATGGTTGTCGCGGGTATCGTACAAATTTTGTTTGGCGTGTTTAAGTTAGGTAAACTAGCCGACTTCTTCCCACTTTCCGCCATTCATGGTATGCTCGCTGCCATTGGTCTTATTATTATTGCCAAACAAATTCCTATTTTATTAGCCATTGACCCAACTACGATAAAAGGAATGGGACCTATTCCTTTGCTGTTTTCCATTCCTCTATTTATCAAAAATTTAGACCCGAAATCTACACTTATTGGCGTAATTAGTCTGACAATCATGCTGTCGTGGCCTTTATTGAAAAGTCCGCTCAAAAAAATACCTGCCCCCTTGGTTGTATTATTGATAGCTATTCCTGCTGAATTACTGATGGATTTTCAGACAACGAAACCCGCCCATGCACTTGTGCATATCGGCAATTTAGCAGATAATTTACAAATAAACGTGGACTTCGGTGGAATTACCCAAACAAGTATATTTATTAAATATGTGGTCATGTTTGCGCTTGTGGGGTCATTGGAGTCTTTATTAACAGTCAAGGCGATTGATATGCTTGACCCTTTTCGACGTAAATCGGATGCAAACAAAGACTTAATTGCCGTTGGCATTGGGAATACCATCGCTGCTGTTTTGGGAGGCTTACCCATGATTTCTGAGGTAGCCCGCAGCTCTTCCAATGTGGCAAATGGAGCAAAAACGCGTTGGGCAAATTTCTTTCATGGTTTCTTTATACTTGCCTTTCTTTTGTTGGCGTCCAACCTCATTGGATTAATTCCTAACTCTGCCTTGGCTGCTATGCTCATCACGGTAGGTATTAAATTAACTCATCCAAGAGAATTTATTCAAGTATTTAAAATTGGAAAAGAACAACTAGCCATTTTCTTGATAACTATTTTTTTCACCCTTTACGAGGACCTTTTGGTTGGAATAATGGCAGGAATTATCTTGCAAATGCTCATCAATATCATTGATTGGGACTTATTAAAAACCTTGTTCCGAGCCCCTACTGAGGTGTCTTTCACCGACAAAGAATATTTGGTAGAAATTGGGCAATCGGCTGTTTTTAGTAATTATATCGGCATTAAAAGTAAGTTGGAGGCAATACCACCAGGTTTTAAGGTAACGATTGACCTTAAAAATACAAAAATGATTGACCATTCGGTCATGGAGAACCTACATCGTTTTGAGGACGAATACAGAGCAAGCGGAGGAAAAATAGAAATCATTGGATTAGAGATGCACCAACCCGTCTCCGAACATCATCTTGCCACACGAAAAAAATAACATCCCATCAAAACGTCATACCGCATTAAAATGTGATGTGACAGATTTACACGCAATAACCTGAGTTGCATACTGAATCTGTACATTGATACAATACACATAGTTGTCTATACAAGATATTTCAGATTATTCTTTAATTTGTATTATTAAATGTATAATTTAGACAAATAAAAGAATAACCTATCTCAACCCTAAAAACTATGGATATCATGGGTGGCAGCCAAAAAGAAAGAACGTATGACGCAATCGTCATTGGCTCAGGAATTAGCGGCGGTTGGGCCGCAAAAGAGCTCACTGAAAAAGGACTTAAAACGCTTGTCTTGGAACGCGGGCGCGATATAAAACACCTGCAAGATTACCCAACCGCGCTCTCCAATCCGTGGGATTTCCCCCACCATCTTCGCAAAACCAAAGAAGACAAAGACACCAACCCGATTGTCAATAAATGCTATGCGTACAGCGAAGCAACTTCTCATTTTTTTGTGAAGGATGCAGACCATCCTTACATCCAAGAAAAACCCTTCGACTGGATTCGTGGCTACCAAGTAGGTGGAAAATCCTTGCTCTGGGCGCGTCAAACACAACGTTGGAGCAAATATGAGTTCGAAGCACCCGCCCGCGATGGCTTCGCCGTTGAATGGCCCATCTCCTACGATGACCTCGCGCCATGGTACACACATGTAGAAAAATTCGCTGGGATTTCCGGAAATAAAGACGGTATCGAACACCTTCCTGATGGAGATTTCCTCCCTGCTTGGGAGCTGAATTGCGTCGAAAAACACATTCAAAAAAGAATAAAAGAAGAATACAACGACCAAAGACCCGTTATCATTGGGCGCTGTGCCCACTTAACTCAACCCACTGAACTTCACCTGAAACAAGGAAGAGGACAATGCCAAGCACGTCATCTTTGCGAACGCGGATGCCCCTACGGCGGATATTTTAGCTCAGTTTCAGCCACTCTCCCTTGGGCAGCACAGACAGGAAATCTCACACTTCGCCCCCATTCTGTTGTACACTCCATCTTGTACGATGACCAAAAAGGACGTGCTACGGGAGTTCGTATCATTGACACAGAAACCAAAGAAGAAATCGAATACTACGCAAAAATAATTTTCGTCAACGCTGCTTGCCTCAATAGTAACCTTATTTTACTCAATTCCACATCTAGCCGCTTTCCAAATGGATTAGGAAATGACAGCGGCGTATTGGGTCAATACATCGCTTTTCATCAATACAGAGGCCAAGGGAATGCTCAATTTGAAGGTTTTGAAGAGGGTTATTATTATGGAAGAAGACCGACCTCCGCGTTTATGCCGTCTTTCCGAAATGTATTTCAGCAAGATAAAGTGGACTTCCAAAGAGGATACATGGTAGCTTTTTCTGCCTCCCGACAAGGTTGGCAAAGAGGCGCTTGGAATGGTGATTTTGGAAGTGACTTCAAGGAATCTGTTTCGCAGCCTGGCCCATGGTCTATTTATGTACAAATGCAAGGCGAGACAATCCCTAAAGCTAGTAACCAAGTTCGGCTTAGCAAAGATAAAGTGGATGCGTGGGGAATACCTCAACTGATTACATCCATCGATTACGATGAAAATGACCATAAAATGATGCGTGATTTTCAAATGCAAGCTGCTGAAATGCTCGAGAAAGCGGGTTGTACCCAAATCAATATGTTTGATAGCCACCAAAACCCAGGATTAGATATTCACGAAATGGGTGGTGCGCGAATGGGAAAAGACCCGAAAACGTCCATTCTAAACCAATGGAACCAAGTTCACAGCTGCCCCAACGTTTTTGTCACCGATGGCGCAGCAATGACTTCTGTCGGCAATCAAAATCCATCTTTGACTTTCATGGCACTAACTGCCCGCGCAGCAAATTATGCCGTTGAAGAATTAAAAAGACAAAATCTTTGATGCTCCCTTTTCTCTACTCCAAAGTATAGTTGGTCAATAAAGATAAAAAGTCGGGAGCTGAATGATGCATCAAGACATCAATTGTTGATAACCAAGGAATAAACTCAAATTTACCTTGCGAATAAACCAAAGGCATGGGACGTAAAAAGTACAGTTCCATGCCTTTTTCCTTGAAATCCTGCACATTATATAACTCTTTTCCACCAATTGGATTCAAATAAGTCGTTGCTTTTTCTGCCTCACAAATAGCAATAATTCGTTCTTGCGCTTTTAATTCCTCGTTCTGATACACCGCAGAACTTGGAATAAGCTTGGTGGTAATTCCAACATATTTGGCGATTTCCTCTATACTCCAAAATGCCAATTCACTCATTTTAGGCTGGTTTTCTCGAAACAAAACGCGTTCGACCAAGGCAAGTGTCTCCGCAAAAAAAGGCGCTTTCTTGTAGTTTTGCTCCAAGGTTTTTAGAAACTTTTCGCGCCAATTGACAAAACTCGAGTCCACATAAATTTCATTGATTTTTTTGTTTTGACTCATGTCCTTCAACGGAATCGAAAACAAGCTTGCCTGCCCATTGATTGCTAATTGATTTCTATGAATCCATCCTTTTTTGATGAAATTCACATCGTCGTAAAATACGAATGTATCCACAGCATGTACCAACTGTAAATAACCAATATAAGGAAAAAAATAGGGCTGCATGATGCCCAAACAGTGTTTTTCGTCTGAAATCATAGTTTTCGTAGATAATATTTTTTTACGGGAATAAGCGAGGAAGGAAACCGTTTGTAATCTGAATTAAGTAGAATATCTCCGGATATTGGCGTAAATATACCCTCGGTAAAAATCAAATATTCAGCTTCACTAGGTATTGGTTTAAGTGGTTTCTTAAACGGATGAATCGGAATTAGTTTACGCTGAAGCGATGCTCCCCAAAAAGGATATTCAAAGTCTTCTGTGTCTGTACCCAATGCGACAATCGCCTCTTTGGGCACTAATTCATCGAAACGAGCAAATAAACTGTATAATTCCGGACGCGAAACCGTGAGTTGTTCCAACCGATTCATTTGCAAAATACTTTTGGTCGTTTCCGATGGAAAAAGTGGGAGGAGACTTCGCTTAAAAACAGTTCCCCACGCACTCAGCACAACAAATAACGTGATGATGAATACATAGCGAACGCCAATTCCTGTCTTCCATTCATCATAAAAAAAACCAACGATAGGAAGACACCAAACGGACATACTCAAGAAATAACGCCCTTTGATGGGGTCAAATGGTGCTGTAAAACTTAATAAAAGAAACTGAAGAACCACAGCTACAGCAAGCACACGCGTCAGTTTTGTTCCTGTTCCTACTTTTTTGGTGAAGAGTCCTAACAAGAAAACAGGAAGTACCAGAAAAACACCTATGACTCCCCAATAGGGTCTTTCTATATAAAAACGTGCCCCTTCCTGTACCACACGAAACGGATAAACAACCCAATAGGCATCGCGCTCCAATTGTAGTTTATTGGCTACTTTTTGAACAGGCCAACGAAAAGCCCGATTTATCTGCTCGCCCAATTCGAAATTTCGAAATCCATCCAAACTCCAAAAATCAGTTAGGTAGCGAAAAGCATTTAGATAAAAGTTTTCTATTTTTTGCTGTGTTGTATAATTCCCAATGCCATGGTACGCGAGTACTTCCTTCGGTGCAGTAAGGCTGCTGATAGAAAAACTACCTTCTGCCTGGACATTTCCAATGTAGCCCATTGGCAACATAAACAAGGTCAATCCGAGTCCAAGAGTAAAAATTAATCCCATCCAATGTTTGGCATCTATCTTTTTCTGCGCAATAATAAAGACGAACAGAATAAGTACAGACGGTCCCAGCATCACGAATGTAATCTTGTGACCTAATGCGATAGAACCCGCAAGTACAGCAAAATAAAGCGCACCAACGCGACCGTCTCGGTAATATTTTGCCAAGAAATAAACAATCAATGCCAAGTAAAAAGTAAGTACCAAGTCCGTTTCTGTTGTAGTTGCCTGCACCAAAGCGGTGGGCAACAAAGCAGCCAATAAAGCACTTGCAATCGCCCAAGTTACCCGCTGAAAAAACAAGCGACTGATACCGTAAATAGCTGTCACATAGCCCCAATAAGCGATATAATGCGGAATTTTAAACCCTTTTTCACCTGCTAAATGATAAAAATAAAGTTGAAGACTTGTGATAGAATTTGGGTAAAAGTCTATAGACCAAATTGTTCCTCCTACCCGCGACATCGTCCCATTTTGTAAATAATACGCGCATTTAACCAAATGCCCCGTCATGGAATCCCATTCGTTTGGATAGGTAGTCAAAAGAAGGACGAGATTAATGAGCGTAGTTACGGCTAATCCGGCGGCAAGAAGCAGAAAAAGAACCTGTGTTTTCGTTGAAGAGACAGATAAGAAATGATATTTCCAAGTTGCCCATCCGCTTTTGACCTCATTTATTAAGTTAAAATGTGGTTGCAATGAACTCCTTTGCAATGCAATTAGTCCACCAATAGCGAAAGCGATACTGACTACACCCCAAGTAAATGGTTGTGCAACTTCATGTAGAGCAGAAACGCACACACCCGTAAGTAGCAGATGAGCGATAAGAGCCAAACAAAATTTAAGAAGGTAGTCGGAAAAACTTTCTGCCAAGAATGCCATTTGGCGATGTATGAGATAAACCAAAGCGAGGAGAAAGAGGCCAAAAGAAGCTAACATAGACAATCAAGTAGATGGGTACGAAATACAAAGATACGGATTGGTAAAGTAGAAAACATAAAAAAGCGGTGACTGACGTTTGTCAACCACCGCTAGAAAAAGGCAATCAATTGCTTACAGATTCGCTACTTTTTGACGTAGTTCCTCGAGAATAATTTCTTTCATCAAGAGTTTACGTTTTTGGGTTTTAAGATTAGACATGGTTAATTTTTCCATTTCTTCACTTTGTTGAACCCCTTCGTAGCTATCAATGAGTTGGTCTAAATCTGTTCTCGCGCGGCGGACGATATTTTCCATCTCGCGGAACTTGATAAGCAATTGTTGAACGTCATCAAAGAATTTGAAAGAAGGATGCTTTCTAGCCACGACTTTCATCAAATAACTAAGTTCAAATATTTTATCACAAGCAGCTCTAAAGCGCTCCGAGATATTTCTGTCTGTCAAGTGAGGTGGTACACGAATGGTTTTCCATTCATTGAGCAACACTTTTGCTCGGTTAGTTGCTGTAAAAATATCATCGCTTTCAGATAGTTTCTCAGCTTCCTTCACCATTCTAATTTGTGCTTCCACACGCGGGTCGAGGCGTTTTTTCACCTGGATTCCCTTTGCTAGACAGTATTTTTCATAGAAAATACCTGTCATTTTTTTGAATCGCGTGTATGGATTTTTGAGCAATTTAGGTGGTACTTTCCCAATGACTTTCCACTCGGCTTGCACTCTTTTCAAGTCCACAAAAGCTTCGTCCCAATCTGTTCTTCTAGCGAGTTCATCGGCAACAGCGACGAGTGCATCGTAGGCGCGTAGGCGCTCATTGATGATTCGGTTTTGTTCTTCGAAATACGCTTTTCTACGTTGGTAGAACTTATCTAAGCAAACGCGAAATCTCGTTTCAACGTCTTCTTGAAGGTCTTTGTCAACGGGGCCAGTCCGAATCCACCGTGTGCGTAAATCTTGCAAGTCGTCGCCGGCTTCCATCCAATTTTCACTCTCAGCGATGACTTTTGCTTCCTCGATGAGTGTTTCTTTGATAGCCAAGTTGTTAGCTTGGTTGTCTGCGATGAGTTCACGGAGAATTACCTCGTGGTCATCAAGAGTAGCTAATAATGGTTCAAAAGGACCGATTCCGTCAAAATTGAGCAACCGCTTACGAAGCTGGAGCAATTTAGTTAGATAAGAGCCCTTATTTTGGGCTTCTTGGATTTCGTCTTCCAACTGTTGTACTTTGGAGACTGCAATGTCGTAGCGGTCAACAAAATATTGGAAAGCTTCCTCCTCTGTACGTTTCACTTCACCGATTTGTCGGTCGGGCATGTCCATGTAACCCTTTAAAAATACCTTACCGTCTTTGATGTAAGCGTATTCGTTTTCTATTGTCACGCCTTTCATAATTTTTTTTACTAAAAGAGAGTTGGGCTGCCTATTAGGGATTTTAGAGTTTATAATTTGTAAAAATGCGAGTTTTTTTAAACAATCCCAAAGTCTTAATCAATATTTATTAATAATTTTACGAAAATGTAGCACTATTTGTAAAAATCCATTCCCTTCGTATGAGTGAACAAATTATTTTTTCGATGGCTGGCGTGAGTAAAATCATTCCACCCAATCGCCAAATTCTCAAAAATATTTACTTATCCTTTTTCTATGGAGCAAAGATTGGTGTTCTCGGTCTAAACGGCTCCGGAAAATCTACGTTGCTTCGTGTCATTGCGGGCATCGATAAAAACATCAATGGAGAAGTCGTTTTCTCTCCAGGTTATTCAGTAGGGATGTTGGAACAAGAACCCCAACTCGACCCAACCAAAACGGTACGTGAAATTGTAGAAGAAGGTGTGCAATTTATTGTAGATCTTCTCAAAGAATTTGATGAAATCAATGCTGCATTCGGTGATCCTGACCCCGATTTTGACGTTCTTTTAGCCCGCCAAGGCGAAGTTCAAGAAAAATTAGATGCTTACGATGCATGGGAATTAGACAGCCGCCTCGAACGTGCCATGGACGCGCTCCGTTGCCCGCCTTCTGATGCACTCATTGGCACGCTTTCAGGTGGTGAAAAACGCCGTGTAGCTCTTTGTCGTTTGCTCCTACAACAACCCGATGTTCTTCTTTTAGACGAACCAACCAACCATTTGGATGCAGAATCTGTGCTTTGGCTTGAAGAACACCTCAACCAATACAAAGGAACTGTCATTGCCGTAACCCACGATAGATATTTCCTTGATAATGTAGCAGGTTGGATTTTGGAACTTGACCGTGGCGAAGGAATCCCATGGAAAGGCAATTATTCATCTTGGCTAGAACAAAAACAAAACCGTTTGGCACAAGAAGAAAAATCGCAGTCTAAACGCCAAAAAACATTGGAACGCGAGTTGGAATGGGTGCGTATGTCTCCGAAAGGTCGCCAAGCTAAGTCGAAAGCACGTTTGGGAGCGTATGACCGACTCATGAATGAGGATGCGAAGGAAAAAGAAGAAAAATTGGAGCTATTCATCCCGCCAGGCCCGCGCCTTGGAAATAAAGTCATTGAAGCCAAAGGTGTGAAAATGGGTTTTGGCGATAGATTATTGTACGATAACCTTGAGTTCAGTCTGCCTCCAGCAGGAATTGTCGGTATCATCGGACCAAACGGTGCAGGTAAAACGACGCTCTTCAAATTGATTACGGGTCAATTAAGTCCCTTGGCAGGAAGTTTTGATGTGGGCGAAACCGTCAAACTCGCGTATGTTGACCAAGAACATGACAGCCTAGATGCCAATAAAACAGTCTATGAATTGATTTCTGGCGGAAATGAATGGGTGATGCTTGGAAACAAACAAGTGAACGCAAGAGGTTACGTCAGCCGATTCAATTTCAATGGTGCAGATCAAGAGAAAAAAATCAGTATGCTTTCTGGTGGAGAACGTAACCGAGTCCATTTGGCAATGATGCTCAAAGAAGGCGGTAATTTACTTCTCTTAGATGAACCTACCAACGACTTGGACGTCAATACATTACGTGCCTTGGAAGAAGGTCTCGAAAATTTTGCTGGATGTGCCGTAGTTATTTCGCACGACAGATGGTTCCTAGACCGCATTGCTACGCACATACTCGCGTTTGAAGGTGATTCTCAAGTGTATTGGTTCGAAGGTAACTTCTCAGAATACGAAGAAAACCGACGGAAAAGACTCGGTGGAGACGCAACACCGAAAAGAATTAAATACAGAAAATTACAATAACTTTCTCCCTCACAACTTGGTTTGTTAAGCTGTGAGGGATTTTTTTAGAAGTCGTTTGCAGCAAAGTTTTGTGAATAAAATGGCTTATTTTCTGTCAAGGCGAAACGTTAAAATCGTAATTTTGCAGGGTAAGCGTTTATTTTATACGCATTAAAGCGAACTCAAATAGCTCCTCTTTCACATCACGCAATCAAAATCATCATGCACCACTGTTATTTTAACGGAGAAATTAAACCAACCTCAGAGACACATGTACATGTTACAGACCTCGGATTGTTGCGAGGATACGGTTTGTTTGACTATTTCAGAACCTATAATGGAAAACCTTTTCAGTGGGATTGGTACTGGGAGCGTTACACGACCTCCGCAAACCTTCTCGGAATACCCAATCCTATCTCTGAATCAGACGCCAAAGAAGTCGTTCAACAATTGATTCAATTATCTGGTCTAGAAGATTGCGCCATCCGTTTTGTACTGACTGGTGGGTATGCCGCAGACAGTATCACGATGACTGTACCGAATTTGCTCATTATGAGTGAAGATATTCATCCGGTAGCTCCACAAGAATATACAAATGGTATTCAAGTCATTACCTACAATTTTGTGCGTGATATTCCTACAATTAAGAGCATTGATTACAAACATTTGATGATTCTCCAACCTAAAATCAAGGCAGCACACTCTTCAGATGTTTTGTTCCACCAAGACGGCTTGGTAAGTGAATTGAGCCGGAGTAATATTTTCATCGTAAAAAATGGCGTTCTCATCACACCAAATACTGACATATTGTATGGTATTACACGCCGGACAGTCTTGTCATTGGCGGAAGGACTACTTCCTATCGAGGAACGCGCCGTACAACTAGAAGAAGTATTACAAGCTGACGAAGTATTCACGACAAGTACAACCAAACGAGTGCTTCCTATCACAAAAATTGACGATACGGTGATTGGCACTGGAAAAATGGGGCCTATTTCAGAGATGTTGCTTGATCGTATAAATGACTTAATAGAGAAATGGTAAGCTTTCCGAACGCGAAAATCAATCTGGGTTTACAAATCTTACGCAAAAGAACAGACGGATACCACGATATTTCGTCTGTTTTTTATCCGATTAAATGGGCGGATATTCTGGAGATTATTCCGAGTAAATCTTTCCAATTTACCTCTTCGGGATTGGAAATCCCTGGAAATCCATCCCATAATTTAATTGTCAAAGCTTACGAATTAATCCGAACGGATTTTCCAGACAAAGTGGAACCTGTTGCCATCCATTTACACAAAATCATTCCGATGGGTGCTGGATTGGGTGGTGGGTCAGCAGATGCTTCTTTCACCTTGAAGATGCTCAATGAGCTATTCTCTCTTGAGCTAACAACCACAGAACTAGAGAATTACGCAAGAAAATTAGGTAGTGACTGTGCCTTTTTCATTGAGAATAAACCTGTTTATTGTTTCCATAAGGGAGATGAATTTGCAGCTTCTCCGGTTTCATTGGCTGGAAAAACGCTGGTAGTCATTAATCCAATGATTCATATTTCAACAGCGGAAGCATACCAACATGCTATGCCAACAGAAGCACCTGTTTTGGTGAACCAATTGATTCAAAAACCGATGGGCACATGGAAAAACCAGTTGGCAAATGACTTTGAGAAAGGTCTTTCCGCAAAATATCCATTGATTGCCCAGTTGAAAGAAAAATTATATGAAGAAGGCGCAATCTACGCCTCCATGACGGGCAGCGGTTCAACACTTTATGGAATCTTTGAACAACCAATCGATACGCTTGTTTTCAAAGAATGGGGTGATTTTATGATTTGGCAAGGTCTGCTTGATTAAACCCAAACAAGATACTAAATATACCGTAGTATGGACATAGACGACGATTCAAATTCAGTATTTAAACGCCGAGAACCCTTTACATTCATGATGTACTTGGCGATATTCGGGAGTAGTCTTCTCTTTTTGTTTATTTTGTTCGTATTTCTAAAAAAAGAATTTGATAACCAAAATATCCGCGTTCCCCTTTTGCCTATTTTTTGGGTTTCTACTCTCTTCATTTTGGCGAGTAGTGCGAGTATTTCTTGGGCAAATCGGGTATTTAAGAATCAGAAATTTTCGTTGTACCGAATCTCCATTAGCCTGACATTGCTTTTGGGATTTCTCTTTTTAGCAGCACAACTTTTGGGTTGGCAACAACTTTTTGATGCCAATATTACGATGGCGAACGACACGGGCGGCTCCTTTATTTACATATTATCTGGACTTCATATTGTACATACGGCGGGTGGAGTTATTGCGCTCATTGTAGCCGTCGTTGATGCTTGGAGAAATAGAAAATACGTTGACTCCTTCGTCTATTCGGTGAATCCACCCAACCAGCTTCGCCTTAAATTGATAAGCATTTATTGGCATTTTGTAGATGTTTTATGGCTTATTCTCTTCCTATTTCTTGCGTATCATGCTGTTTAAGACCAAAGGAATGGTTCTCCACACGATTCCGTACAAAGAAACGTCCATTATTGCCAAAATTTATACAGAAGAATGGGGAATACAGTCCTACATTGAAAATGGCGTTCGTTCATCCAAAGGGAAAAACAAAATCGCGTTGTTTCAACCCTTCACTTTCTTAGATATGGTCGTATATCATGACAGCAAAAAGGAACTCCATCGGATTTCTGAAATCAAATGCTCTCGCCCATACAAGACTATTCCGTATGACATTGCCAAATCCAGTATTGCACTTTTTTTGATAGAAGTTATCCAAAAATGTATTCGAGAAACAGGCGAAAACAGAGCTTTGTACGAATTTTTGGAAACCTCTTTCCAAACATTTGACGACCAATCAGACGGAAGTCAGAACTTTCATTTACTTTTTTTACTTCAGTTTTGTCGGTATTTGGGCTTTGAACCCGAGACAGCCGAGGAAATCAGCCAGCAAGTATATAAAGAGGTAGGTTGGCGAGTTGAGAACCTATCTTTATTGAACCAACTTATTCAAGCCTCTTACCAAACCCGACTAGAAATACCTAGAAAAGAACGCAATCAGTTGTTAGATAGCATTTTATGGTATTACCGAGTGCATATAGACGGTTTCGGAGAAATCAAATCCTTGTCTATTATTCGGGAGATATTTCATTGACAAACCCCAATGCTTTTGCAATTCCTTTTTGAAAAGCTTACTTTTGGTAACATTTTGACAAAAAGATATACTTCCAATACATGAAATTAAGTGTAGTTATCCCTGCTTACAACGAAGAAGAATCCATCCCTGAGACCCTACGATCACTCTATAAGACATTGAACGAAGCGCAAATTCCACATGAAATTTGGGTAACGAATGACAATTCCAAAGACCAAACAGAGGCGGTACTCAAGCAACTTCAAACAGAAATCCCGACGTTGGTATTTGAGACAAACAAAGGGCCTAATGGCTTTGGCTATGCTGTTCGGTATGGTTTGGAGCGTTTTTCAGGAGATTGTGTGGCTGTTTTCATGGCAGATATGTCGGATGACCCCGCCGATTTAGTTCGTTACTACCGAACGATGCTCGAAAAAGACGTCGATGCCGTTTTTGGGAGCCGATGGATAAAAGGTGGCAAAGTGGTTGACTACCCGCAAGTCAAGAAAGTAATCAACCGTATTGCCAATTTTATCATTCAAATCGTGATGGGTATTAAATACAATGACACAACGAATGCGTTTAAATTGTACAAACGCCACACGATTGAGGGCGTAAAACCCTTTCTATCCCCCCATTTCAACCTCACCGTTGAAATTCCGCTCAAAGCCATGGTTCGTGGCTACTCTTTTGCCATTGTTCCGAATAGCTGGACAAATAGAAAATACGGCGAGTCAAAACTGAAAATCAAAGAAATGGGCAGTCGTTATTTTTTTATTTTGATGTACTGCCTCATTGAAAAGTACTTCTCACGCGGAGATTATTACAAAAAATCGTAAATCAAACGTATTGGGTCGCATGTACCAATCTGAGCGCATTAGCTGAAGTTTGCTGAATCACTTCTTGAAGAGGCATCTGCTTAACTTGAGCTACTTTCTCTGCTACATGTGCTACAAAAGCGACTTCATTTCGTTTGCCTCTGTGCGGGACAGGCGCAAGATAAGGCGCGTCTGTCTCCAGAACCAAGTGTTGAATGTCAATTTGGGCAATTACTTCTGCAACACCTCCGTTTTTGTATGTCACTACGCCACCAATACCTAGTAGGAAGTTTAGGTCGATGATACGTTTTGCGTCTTCTAAATTCCCTGAAAAGCAATGAAAAATCCCGCGAAGATCATCCCAACCAAACGATTCGATAAGCTCGCAAGCCCGTGTAATTGCGTTTAACTGCCCGTCTTTGCTACTTCTTGAATGAATACAAATGGGTAGTTGATACTTTTTGGCAAGTTCCAATTGAGCTACGAATGCTTCTTCTTGTTGGGGAACAAACGTCAAGTCCCAATAAAAGTCCAAACCAATTTCGCCAATCATCAGAAATGGTCTTTTCGCCAACCATTCGCCGACAATCTGAAGTTCGTTTTCGAAGTTTTCATCGACATAGCAAGGGTGCAAACCCATCATTGGGAGACACATTTCGGGATATTTTTTCTCCCAAGCCAGCATGGGTTCAATGGTTTCTTGGTTGCAATTGGGCATCCAAATTTGCTTTACTTCAGCCAATTGGATTCGATGCATCATTTCTTGCTCGTCGGCGAGGAATTTTTCATCGTAAATATGTGCGTGTGTATCTATCATGTGTGGATTTGTTCATTAAACTTATTTAACTCTCATTTTTGGAACTTGTTTTGTGTTTTTTCCTTGTAACCAGCTGCAAAATTACGTGTTACTTTAATAGGTCTGTCCGTACTGATAAATGGTTCTTCATAAAATACGTTTGATACTCCGCATGAAACTTAATAAAGTTCCTAGTTCTATCTTCTCTACTTGGTATTTCCAATGCATACTCACGGTCGTAGACACTGGCGAAATTATTGAAAATAACTTTTATCATTTGTAAGTGTTCAAATGCACTTTGGAAGTCATTAGTACAGAAATCTTCAAGCTTGAAAGGCTTATTTATTTTATCATTGTCAGCATGTCCGAACTTTTTGTCACGTAGATTCCGTATCTTATTGTAAAAGTCAGAACTTTTAATACTTTCAAGTAGAGAAATATTTTCGTCATGTAAAACGTGAAAATTCTTAGTACTGTCTTCCAAAAGAATTTCGTTCAGTGTATTTAATGAAGAAATATTTTGTTCATTCCTTTTATTTCCTTTCTCAAGCAACTTACAATATTCCATAATGAAACAATACTGCAAAGTCACTCTGTAAAAGTCGAATGTATGACTATTTACAATTTTGATTTCATCACTTGTGTAAATTTCATCCGAAATAATTTGGAGTTCGGAAAGCGAAGTGTTGTACAAGTAGGTTGACCAATGTATATGGGCCAGTCGGTTCTCAATTTGTTCATCCATTAGATATGTAGTGTCGATTACAAATGGCAGCTAACGAATAGGTAATTAAGAAGGACTGGAATTTGAAATACTGATGTTCAGTTAATTCCTTAAGTCCAATAGCATTTCTAATGTTCAATTACTTCGGTCAGCCAGTCTTTATTAAATATCATGTTGGGCGATGTTTGTCTTTTCACAGATTCTAAAAAATCCCCATCAAAACGTCAAATTGATGGGGATTTTATTTTTTATTTTTTACAAATTTACTGCTCTATCATAGTCAGATTGAGTAATTTTATATGTTACACGTCTTTCATATTTACCAGAATTGAAGATTTCCTCAATTCCATTTTCTATATTTAGTAAGTTATTTACAATATTACATTTGCCAATTTTTGAAGAGGTCGATAAAGGTTCTCTATTACAAGATTGAATTAATACCTTATGATTAGCAAATTTAATTGTAATAGAATCTGCAACAATAGGTAGATAAGGTTCAAAACTATCTCTTGGATGAATTTTACGCTCCAAATATTTGCCTTTTCCCAAATAAATAGTGTCAGATACTAAATTACCTTTTTCGAATACAGCAATTTTTATATCAAAATTTGAATCATTTTGAAGCCGAACTAGACTATCTTTCGGAAAATTAAATAATTGACATCCCAAGGTTAAAAACAATGCGATAGTAAAAATTAATATCTTCATTTTTGGCATTATTTATAATTATTGAAAATCCAAATTGCTTGTGTTTCAGTTGGGTTATTAGTCCTTTCTGCTAATTTGTCTCTATAAGAATACCAATTTTTGGGACATTGAGCAAGTGTAGCTTCAAGTTCAGAAAGTGTATAATTATTTGCCTGATCAGACGGATTACCTTGGTTGAAATTATCTATCAAATCAATAAATACTGGTGTATAGTAAAAATCAGAAGATTGTATTTGTGCTAAAGTAAAGCCTTGTCTGGATTCTCCAGTAATAATATTTGTAGTAACATTTTGAGGTTGTAAACCAAAATATCGTGCTGTTATAAACCATCCTACTGCTTGAGCCCAGCTTTCGGCGAGTCTTCGATTAAAGTTAGCCCCAACGGCATAATCGGCTGTGTTATATCCTAATGACCAATGCGAAGCATGTGCTAATTCATGTGCTGTAGTTGCAAAAATATCAACCGCATTAGCATTCGTACCCATTTTAACCGCTATTTCAGCAGCTAACCAGTTGTCGTTAAAATCAAAATAATGCGACCGTCCACCTGAATCCGAAACCCCAATGTGCATTCTATGACTTAAAAGCCTACGGGGCACAAAAAACCCCCAGAGTGCACTAACATTATTTACAGAAGGAGGTGGTAGTATACCAAATTCGTTGTTTCTATAGTAATAAGTTACAGCAGCTTTGTGAGCCCAAGCATATAAATAATTTAAATAGGTACCACCAGAAGTTATATCCAAATTCCAATCGCCTTGCATATGCGGACCATTGAAATACGCTTGACCATACGCTCCGCTTCGTATATCAAAACCAGCCCTTTCCCACTTTATATCATAATTGACACTACTAATATTCCAATAAGATTCGTTGATATAAAAGTCTCCATTTGAATTTGTCAATGCAGAATGAGTTACTACAAGTGCCTTTGTGGATCTAACAAGACATCCTTCAACGGGAACGAAAGTAGTAGATAATGGGGAGGTAGTACCCGAACTCACTCTAATACGTCCTTTTGGATACCATCCTAATACTTTTGCGTTCTTCGATTTTAATTTGAATCCAGTTGAAACTAAAATTTCTTCGTCAAGAACTTCTAAATTGCTATCCTCTCGTTTCTCTAACTTTTTGCTCATTTTGTCGTTGGCACCACTACCAAACGGAATGTAAAGTTTTTCCAAAATGTCATATTTGATATTTTCAAAAGTTTTATCTTTTGGAATTACACAATAAATATAAGAATATTTACTGTTTTTAAATTGTGGGTCTTTATACTTATTTCCTTGCTTTATTATTTCATAATCCAAAGGGTGGTCAAATGTATTTATTGTTGAATCAGAATTAATCATGTCATATTCTTCTTCATTTTTGGGTAAAAGTCGAACATAATAATAATTTTCTTCAATTTTGATTGGTTTGTAGTTCTTGTTTTTACTTTTAAGTGTGTTTTGTGATTTTTCTACTATTGCGAGTTTATAAGGTATTTCTAGTTTTTTGCCGAGTACCAAATCGTCATCAGAGTAGGATTTCGCCTCATTAATTGTTCGTGCGTTTGAAAAGTTTGCTTCATCCAAAGAAGCAACGTCATTTTCAATGTTCAAACTTTGTTTTTCGCATTGTGAAAATAGAAAAATAAAACTTAATAAGCCAATGTAGGATAGGAAATTTGATTTTTTCATTTTTTTTAAAAATTAAAAGTTAATGCTTCACCATATCTTAGGGCGTTCTGCGAATTCCCTTTGTCAGTAAATTTGGACTGACTTGCCAAATGTCCGTGAGTCGAATGTCTGAACGCTTGACGTCGATTATGTTCGTTCAAATATCGCCCAACAGTATCGGGCTTGGCGAAGTGCGGGGCTTAACAGCACAAAAGTTTAATTGAAAGACAAAAGTTTATGATAAATACAGAAGATAAATTGAAAGACGAAACCCCGCATTTTGCCAACCCCGTGTTAGGCGTAGTTTATTGTGTTTTTGATGATGGAAATTATTATTCCGTTCCACAAACTATTAGAATATTTAATACGGAGGAAAAGGCGATAAATTTCTGTAAAGCACATCCGTTTAAAAACTATTGGTGGGATGAAATGGAGGTTGAATAAATTACGCCTAACTCCTAAATAGACGCAAAAATTACAGTACTCTTTGTATTGTTTTGTACTTTTATTATTATTGATTGAATTATTCAATGAGTATATTATGTATTGTATTTAATTAAAAGAAACCAAGATTTCCCCAATTCATCGTACAATGTACAGACTACATGAGAAATACTTTTCAGACCCAATTACTATCTTTGTTTTCATTTTCTTGTTCGTTTTGGAGGTAAATAATAAAGCACATTTTTCTGTCTTCTTTCGAAAAGCAAACGAATGTATCTACTATTCTTAAAACACACAAATGAACCTCTGTATTTTTCGGAAAATTTTATTGAGTGGTCATTTTTATGGCGCATTTGTGTATTTTCTGCATCTTATTTCCACTCGTTTAGCCACTCAAAAAGAACTGTCTGTGGGTATCTTTGTCAAATATCCGTAGTCCAACGCATTTGTTTCAACCCTAAAAGTGAAAATATACTGCACGGTTTCGTAAATTACGCGAGTTTTTTAGCATCTACATCCATTCAAACTTTGCGCACGTGATTCAATACCAAACTCTCCCACTTACTCAAACGGATAAATTTATTGTCACCGATAGCCGCCTGATAACCGACGCAGACGAAAGTATTTTCTTCGCGATTCGGGGTGTACGCCACAACGGGCACGACTATATTCCTAGTTTGCTTGCCAAAGGCGTGCGGTATTTTGTCATCGAAGAAACCGAAAAAGAAAGGGCCGTTCCTTTTTTGCAAGAATGCACGGAGAACATATACGTTTGGGTTGTTCCCAACGCCATTCATGCGCTCCAGAAATTAGCCGGGCAACACCGCAAACAATTTCAAATTCCAGTCATTGGAATTACCGGAAGCAACGGAAAAACGATTGTCAAAGAATGGCTGGCAAGTGTATTGCAGCAAACGCACCGACTCGTAAAAAGCCCACGAAGTTATAATTCACAAATTGGCGTGGCGCTGTCTGTGCTGCAAATGAAAGCTTGGCACGAAGTTGGAATCTTCGAAGCTGGCATTTCTCAACAAGATGAAATGCAACAATTGGCAGACATCATCCAACCTACCATTGGTATTTTTACCACATTGGGCACAGCCCACGACGAAGGATTTAGAAGCCAAAAACAAAAAGTAACAGAAAAACTGCGCCTATTTCGGCAATCTAAATACCTTATTTCTTGCTATGACCACGAAATCGTACAGCAGGAAATTCAGATTTTCTTGAAAGCCGTTAATCCGACAATTACTTTAGTTTCTTGGAGTTTTGCTCCGGATTCTCCTTCTACTTGGCACATTCAGAAAAATAAACAACCCAACGGGTATCAATTAACTTGCCAGCGAGGAAATGAACAACCCGTCACTTTCTCCATTCCGTTTCGGGACGATGCTTCGATAGAAAATGCCATTCATACTTTTTTGGCAGCACACACTTTGGCAGACTTGCTACAAATACCATTTCAAGCAAGTTGGATTTCCAATTTGGCGTCGCTCCGTTCCTTGGCAATGCGGCTTGAACTCAAACAAGGTATTTATGATACCTACCTCATTGACGACACGTATAACAATGATTTGGGCGGGCTACAAATGGCGTTGAGTTTCATGAACCAACAACATACAAAAAGAGATAAAGTGTTAATAATCAGTGATATGCTTCAAACTGGTTTGCCTGAAAATGAATTATATCAACAAATCTCAGGGCTTACCAAGACGTACGGAATTCAGTCTGTTATCGGAATTGGTGAAGCTATTTCGAGACAATCCAGTTTATTCCATTCCATTCAAACTTATCCATCGACAGAAGAATTTATCAAAAACCATTCGATGAGTTTGCTCAAAAATTCATTGATACTCATCAAAGGGGCGCGTAGTTTTGCATTTGAGCAAATTGTACAAAGGTTGGTGCAAAAAGTCCATGGAACGTCTTTTGAAATCAATTTGGACGCACTGACACACAATCTGAATTTTTACCGCTCCAAAGTCAAAAAAGACACCAAGTTGATGGCGATGGTCAAGGCGTTTGCTTATGGAAGCGGCAGCAATGAAGTCGCTAGTTTGCTGCAATACCACCGCGTCAATTACCTAGCAGTTGCTTACACAGATGAGGGCGTTTCGTTGCGAGAAAACGGCATTCATTTGCCGATTTTAGTCCTCAATCCGCAACCAGAGACATACCAAAAACTTGTGGAATACCGCCTTGAGCCCGAGATTTTCAGTCGCGAATCTTGGAAAGATTTTTGTACGTATTTGCAAGAAAACAAGACCAATGAAAAACCATATCCAATTCATATTAAGGTAGATACAGGAATGCACCGACTGGGTTTTACCAAAAAAGATATTCCTTTTCTAATCGAAGAAATCAATAAAAATGCAGATGTACGCATCGCAACGGTTTTTAGTCATTTGGTTGGTGCAGACGAAGCGGAACATAATGACTTTTCGAAGATGCAGATTGCTACCTTCCAATCTATTTACGAAGAATTATGTGCGGGAATTGGTTACAAACCCGATCGCCACATTTGCAATACAGCCGGCATTTTACGTTTCCCTGAGGCACATTTCGAGATGGTTCGTCTAGGAATTGGCCTTCACGGGGTAGAAGTAACAGGTATCGAACCAACCGCTTTACTACCTGTGGGTACACTAAAAACCACCATTTCACAAATAAAAGAATTGGCTCCTGGCGAGACCGTCGGATATAGCCGAAAAGGACAAGTAAACCGCATTTCTAAAATTGCCACCATTGCTATTGGCTACGCAGATGGGTATGACCGCAGGTTCAGTAAAGGCGTAGGAAAAGTTATTGTGAATGGCGTTGCGTGCCCAGTTATCGGGAACGTCTGCATGGATATGACCATGGTGGATGTAACAGATGTAGATTGTGAAATTGGCGATACAGTAGAGATTTTCGGAAAACAACAACACATCAAGCAATTGGCTGATTCTGTGGGAACAATTCCATACGAAATTCTGACCAATGTAAGTGAGCGTGTAAAACGAATTTTTTACAAAGAATAGACTGACTATCAAACAATTAAACAAAAAAGGGATACTGATTTTTATTCGTATCCCTTTTTAAATTTCATCAAAATAATTCACCAAAACGTTGTTTAGGCACTATATTCAAGTGCAGATAGGCTTTTTCAGTAGCTTCCCTCCCACGTGCCGTACGTTTTAGGAAACCCTCTTGAATCAAGAAAGGCTCATATACTTCTTCGATTGTTTCAGCCTCTTCCCCGACTGCCGTCGCAATCGTTGACAAACCGACAGGTCCTCCTTTGAATTTATCAACGATTGTCAATAAAATTCGATTATCCATTTCATCGAGTCCATCTTGATCTACCTCCAAGGCAGCAAGCGCCATTTCAGCAATTTCGATGGTTATCGTTCCATCACCCTTTACTTGGGCGAAATCACGCGTTCTTCGGAGTAAATTATTGGCGATACGTGGTGTTCCTCTACTTCTCCGCGCAATTTCGTAGGCACCTGTTTCCTCGATAGGTGTTTGAAGAATATGTGCGGATCTCCTGATAATCGAACTGAGGAGAGTTGCATCATAATATTCCAGACGTGCATTGATGCCAAAACGAGCACGAAGAGGCGCAGTCAATAAACCTGACCGCGTGGTTGCTCCAATGAGTGTAAACGGATTTAATCCAATCTGAACACTCCGCGCATTCGGCCCAGAGTCAAGCATAATATCAATTTTATAATCCTCCATCGCTGAATACAGGTATTCTTCTACAATGGGATTGAGGCGGTGAATTTCATCGATGAACAAAACATCGAAAGGGTCTAGGTTGGTTAGTAACCCAGCTAAATCACTTGGTTTATCCAGAACAGGGCCGGAAGTGATTTTAATATTTGCCCCCAATTCGTTGGAGATAATATGGGATAACGTCGTTTTACCAAGACCTGGCGGGCCGTGCAAAAGGACGTGATCAAGCGCTTCTTTCCTTTGTTTCGCTGCCTGAACAAATATTTTTAGGTTTTCCAGTGTTTTGTCTTGACCAGCAAAATCACCGAAAGAAATGGGGCGCAATGCCTTTTCGATATCCTTTTCTTGGGAGGATAGATTTTCAGAGTCACCCGTCAAATAATCTTGCCGCATAATTTGCTTTTTCTAATCGTATTAATCTCCAAAAATACATGGTCTGTGCACAGAAAACCAACGGAAAAGCTAGAATCTTCAAACATATTCGTATTTCTGAAAATCGATTTATTTCAATACCGTTACAGTTCCAGACTTGACAATCGTGCCTCTTTCCGGAAAATCAAGCGAAGTGTATCTTACTTGATACGTATATACAGCTGGTGCGATTGTTTTGCCACGTACGGAACCATCCCAACGTGTATCTGGGTCATTTGACTCAAATACAATTTCACCCCAACGATTGAAAATCAGTAGTTGATACGTGCTCGTAAAAATAGGAAGAGGCACAAACGTATCGTTTATTCCATCGTCATTGGGCGTAAAAATATCTGGAACATACAAAATAGGTTCACAACCAGATACAGCTTTGGATTGCTTGGCCACAACGCAGTCAAAATTATTGGTTATCTCCAATCGGAAAGTCTGTGGAATGACAAAATCGTAGAAAGGTGCTGTTGAAAACGTTGCGTCCAACGTGGTCAGCCAACGGTAATCAAAACTACGTCCACCGGTTGGGTCTGGATTAATTCGGGTAGGAATTACAGGTGAATTTCGCAAACATACGTAGAAACTATCGGGTAAATTATAGACGGGTATTGGTTTAATAAAAATAGAATCTACAATTGTTGTATCTGTACAAAGCGTTTCTAGTGCATTAGTAATCGCCCCCCCCAGCGGCCCACCTACTGCACCAGCGACGGGCGCAAGGCGTGTTTGGTTATAGGTTTTGATACGAAGATTAATTTTATTCCAACCAATTTTAGGGAAGACATAAGAGACTTGCTTTTCTTTTAATGTTGACCCATCCTCAAATTTCCACTCGATTTCGTTTCGTTGTGGACTACAGACCTCCTCCACACTTAAAATGGTGGGAGATTGAAAACAATTGCCCGTGTAAGTTGCTTGGATTCCATCTCCTTCTTGCTCACGCGGAGCATGTACCACTTGTGGAAAACCGATACCAGAAGGACGTGCAAGTGGCGCTGCATTTGCATCTGTAGAAGCAACGAAACCAACATCTGCAGCATTCATTCCATAATCATTAGGCGCTTGAATATACGGCAAACTCAATGATCCATCCACAGCTAAGTAGAGATATTTTGCACCATCCCCACTTACTGGTCCCGTTTGCAAAGCTCCAAATTTTTGTGTCATACTTGTCGTAATTTCTCGGACGGGATTTCCATCATCCATTGTACTCACTTGATAAAGTGCCGATAAAAAAGGAGAGGCCGTTGGGTTATAAACCGTAAAATAAATACGTTCCCCGTTCGGAGAGAGAGACAATCCATTCAATTGGCTACCTGCCGGAATGGTTAACTTAACTTTTCGTGTTCGGCTTATTTGTCCCGTCGTCACATCCAATTCCATGATTTCTAAAAACGTATCTGCACCCGCTTCTTTGACGGTAACTAAAACATCACCCTCTTGATTACTAGTCAATAAAGGCAAGTAACGAATTGGTGCAGTGGTGTCTGGTGGAATGGTAGAGACTACTTGCTGAACTCCGGAAGAATCTATTTGAAAAGTATAAAATTTACTTGAATTTAATTCTTGCGCAACCAATAAATAGCCGGTATCATCAGGTTTGGGAATCACGCGAAGCGACTCATTGGCTGGATAAACGAGGGGAATCCCTTTTTCAGTTATTTTTCCAGCCACTTGTTGTACGCGCGTATCAATGATACTATACGACAGAAAACCGGTCGTTTTATCTACATAGAAGGCATAATATTCATGAAAGTTACATGCATAGCAACCAAATTTAGGCATAATTGCGACGCCTTGTTTCGTTGGCAGAGCAGTACCCAGCAGAGAATCGCCTGGCGTAGAGGAAGTTAGAGTAGAATCATTCAAATCGAAAAGCGCTCGTCCGTCTGTATAAAAAGCGAGTTCCCCTTGTGCATCAAATACCATGGCGGAAGCCCCATTTGTTCTTATTTTATTCGGAATCGTGGAAGCAGAAGTATTGGGAGAGAAAGAATTTGTACCTGTATTTTCAGGTTCGGCAAACAGTGAACCATCGGCGGCTAAGGAATCTCTTTCTGGAGTTGTTCCATTAAAGGAAGAAGAAAATTCGAGCGTTGCACCCTGTCCAAAATACCATCGTTCTGACCCTCCAGCTGTTGGCGGTGGTTGAAGACAAAACTTTACATTAATACGAGCAGTTTGCGAGCATCCAGAAGTAATATCAATGACTTCTACTGAATAACAACCCGGTTCTTCGACCTCAAGCGTAGGCGTTGTTTCTCCATTCGGATACCATTTATAACGAACATTTGTAGGTGGAATGCTCAATCGGTGGATATACGGGTCTAATTTTAGGGAACTTCCTTTGCAAACCGTCGTATCTGAATCTCTTTTTCGATTGAAAAGCGGCTCAGCTGGCGGTGAACCGACGGTAATCTCCTTGCTTTCTAATTTAGTTGTCCCATCTGCGTATGTTTTTTCGACCTGTATGGTATATGTACCTGGAGTAGCATATGAAAAATAGGCTCCTCTTTCTCCAGGTGTAAATATACCTGAACCTGCAAAATCCCATCGACGTGAAACGCTGCGTGTATCTTGGTCAAAGAAATAAGAGGGAGTCGGACAAGCGGCAGACGGCGTACCTCCCGTACCCGTTCCAGTGGGAGGAGTAGAAGGCACAGAAGACGGATTTGCTTGTACGCAATGTTTTGACCCGGTATAGAGTTGAGCAAAAGACGAATAACCGGAAAGACAGCATACAAGCAGAACAACTACAAATGTGTGAATATTTCTTACGATGCTAGACATATCTTTGTTTTCTATTCGTTGTTGGTAGGGTATTTTGAGACAAATTGCTTCTACTAACAACGACTCAATTTAAAAGCATAGTACAAGATACGAAAATAGTTTTGATGGCACTTCTCGCCAAAGTTGATTTATTTGCATATTTACAGTAATTTCGAAATTCATATATAAACTAAAACCATGGGAAATCGTCCACTCTTTGTAGTACTTGCTTTCCTGATATGCGGCACTTTCCACAAAACGAACGCGCAAGATGCTCAGTTCTCTCAGTTTTTTGCAGCTCCAGTATATCATAATCCTGCCTTTGCGGGCGGTGCTTTTGCACCAAGACTTGTCATGAATTACCGCAACCAGTGGCCTTCCCTGGATGCTAACTTTCAGACGACTTCCTTTTCTGTTGATCATCACCTAGAATCACTCAACAGCGGTATTGGTATCAGTTTTTTAGATGACCAACAAGGAATTAATCGACTTCGAAACTCGCAGGTAGCTCTCCAATATTCCTATATGATAAAAGCAACGGATGATTTCTTTATCCGTTTTGGTCTGCAGGGCGCGTATGCCATCAATCAAACGACAAGTACAGCTAATCTTATCTTTGGGGATCAGTTGAATGCAAACGGACTCACAGGAAATCCTACTGCAGATCCCTTGAAGAGTTCCACAGGAAATCAATTCAGTTATGCAGACTTCTCTTCTGGATTGCTTTTATACAACAAAGATCTTTGGATCGGACTAACAGCCAACCACCTGACAAGACCTAATGTGGCTATCAATCGCTCAGATGTTTCCAATTTACCTATCAAATATACACTTACAGGCGGCGTAAATATTCCTCTAACAAATCCTTATTCTTCTGCAGGACTCGCATCCAAGGAATTTATGGCAACAGCTGCCTTCATCCTACAAAAACAAGCATCTAGCACACTTTTTAGCCTTGGTAGTTACTTGACATACTCTCCACTTACGATTGGGCTTTGGTATAGAGGACTTCCTGTTCGCCGTGAAGGAGGTAGTTTTTTAAATAATGACGCATTCATTGGGCTCATTGGTTACAGAATGGATAATTTTTCCATTGGATATAGCTATGATTTAACAATTTCCCCACTTCGCGGGACTACCGGTGGTTCACACGAAATTTCTATTTCCTATCAATTAGATAAAATTCAAAAAAATATACCTTTTTATAAACAACGTCGCAGAGAAGAACTGTCTTGCCCTAAATTTTAACCCCTTCTTTCAAAGAAATACTACTTTACCTATAAGTTTGTCAACTTTGGCTACTTAACATACCTCTTTTCAACATATCCTAACTATACTTTTTAGAGACCCTTTTATATTTTAACGTTTATGTCATTTTTATCAACCAGTAATCCTAAACTATGAATCAATCTATTCTACATTCCCTTGTTGGCAATTTATTACAAGTTCAAATAAACACTACTCCAATGGGGATAGATGAACGAATAGACGCCGCTTTTTCTCCTATTGCTACAGCATGGGAATCATTTATTTTAGCCGGTATTCCTCTAGGAAATGGCAAATATCTTCCTTTTGTTGTTCTTTTACTTGTATCAGGAGCCGCCTTTTTTACAATTTATTTTGCATTCATCAACATACGCCGCTTTCCACTTGCCATTCAAGTTGTCAGTGGTAAATATGACCATGTTGAAAAAGGATTACCCACAGATACAAAGCCGGAAGATATGCAACATGAAGAGGGTGAGGTAAGCCATTTTCAAGCATTGGCAACCGCAGTATCAGGTACCGTCGGTTTAGGAAATATCGCGGGGGTTGCCGTAGCTGTAGGTCTTGGTGGACCTGGTGCAACCTTTTGGATGATTGTTTGTGGACTTATTGGTATGAGTTCCAAATTTGTTGAATGTACACTTGGTGTCAAGTACAGAGACATTGACGCGCAAGGTGTTGTTTACGGTGGCCCTATGTATTATTTAAAAAAGGGTTTGGGCGAAATGGGCTACGTGACATTCGGTAAAATACTTGGTATTCTCTTCGCTGTTCTGTGTGTCGGCGCATCGTTCGGGGGTGGAAATGCTTTTCAAGCCAACCAAGCAACCCAGCAAATAATCAGTATGTTCCAACTCGAGGGTGGTGGAGTCAAAACGGTTATTGGGCTTGTTCTTGCTGGAATTGTCGCTATTGTTATCATTGGAGGAATCAAACGTATTGCACAAATTACAGAGAAAATCGTTCCATTTATGGCTATTCTTTACATTGGTGCTTCCTTGATTATCATCGGTTTCCATTATGATTTTATCGACGATGCTTTTGGAATGATTTTTACACAAGCCTTTACACCACAAGCTGGAATGGGTGGAATGATAGGCGTACTTATTGTTGGTTTTCAACGTGCTGCCTTCTCAAATGAAGCGGGTGCGGGTTCTGCTGCCATTGCCCACTCTGCTGTAAAAACACAATATCCCGCATCTGAAGGAATCGTTGCCTTACTTGAGCCATTCATAGACACGGTCGTCATTTGTACAATGACCGCCCTTGTTATCATCATGTTTAATTCTGACAATATGTTTACGTATGGAGGTGTCGGTGGACAAGTAGTTCTTACTAATGGACAGCAAGTTGGTGGTGTTGATTTAACTGCTATGGCCTTTGATTCCGTTATTCCTCATTTCTCGTATGTTCTTACGGTTGCCATTATTCTTTTTGCTTTCTCTACCATGATTTCTTGGTCTTACTATGGTCTTCAAGCATGGAAATTCTTGTTCGGAAAAGGAAAAGCCGCTGACCTTACCTACAAATTCATTTTCTTATTATTCATCGTCATTGGTGCAGCCGCAAAACTAGATTCCGTCATTCGTTTTTCAGATGCTATGATTCTCGCACTTGTTTTTCCAAATATGGTTGGCCTCCTTTTCTTATTTCCAACAGTGAAAAAGGAATTGAACAAATACCTAGATGCAATTCAGGTTCCGCGATTCTTTAAAAACTAAAGTTATATCATTTTGTCAAAAGGGCATACTTATTCAATAGTATGCCCTTTTTTCATGATTTAGATATTTTATAACTTAAGTTACAATTTAGCGTATTCCAATTCTTTGAACAAATATAGACTTTTGTTTACCCAAAAAACATAACAAGAATCAATAGAAACAAAGCAATCAATCTCCCTTATTCTAGGTCTTATTTTCATAAGTCTCTATGAAACAATCTTTCAAAACAATGATTTTGAAATCTAGCAAATAAATCTCTTTTCTACCTATCTCCTGTATATAGCTAACGCAAGGAAGTTACAAATTAAACCATATCCGTGAAATTAGAATTTAATAGACGTTTTCCTTAAATGCTTTTCTGTTGGGCGATATGAATGAATCTGCTTCTTAGGAGTTTAAACGGGAAACAATTAGGGAATTTACCTGAACACCTTTTAATGACAATAAGGACATTTTATTCCTTTTATTGAACAATTTCATAATCTATTTTACCATAGAATCTGATTACAGTTCTGTAAAAAAATATAAATTTAGAATGTCTGAAAAAAGTATACTAAAAACTTGGTCTAGGAGAAATTTATAGCTTTTCATTTCTTCCAAATCTATCCCAACTTGGGTGCTCTCCGTCTTTAAAAAAATGATAAATATGCCTTTCTATGTCTAGTACGTCCATCTCCAAAAAATCAGCAGCCTCTAGCATTTTGACCCAATAGTTCATCAAATCACGGTAATGATTATTCGTTACACCAATTCGTTTTCCTGCCTGATTTGTTGTGTATCTTCCCATAATGTTCATAGCGATATGATGATCATAAAAAGGTAATTTCAATATAGAATTTGGACTAAATCGCAGCCAAATACTTACATGCTTCACCGCAAATGTGATATTAAAGTTAGGTATTTGATTCACTAATTTATCTACAGAGATACATACAGCAAAAACACTTTTGCAAGAAACAATAGACTGCACAAACTCTTCATATCCCTCTATTTTTAACTTTCTTTTTTGCGTATAAAATGTTTTACTGCCGTTTCCTCCCCAGAGTTGTATGAGATGGAAAATTTCTTCTAAATCCTCTTTTTGGGGACTAACATGGTAAGCTCGAATACGTCTTTCAATATACGCATAGGTACTTTCTGGCGTAAATACACCTCCCATTTGAGAGACAAATGTATCGATCATCTTCTCATATCCATGTTTGCTCATTAAAAAAGCAATCGATTGAAACGATGTGACACTTGTATGTGGTATTGGACGAGAAGCATTCGCCCAATCTAAGTTAGGTAGTGCAAATTCTCCTTTCTCTAATTCTTTAACGCGTGAGTCTTTAAACGAATAAATCATTTCTTTAACATAATAATGAGTTTTACAGACACTCCTAAATTCTTTTGTGTCTATTTTTTAGTTCCCACTCTTTTATGATTGTATTTTTATTAAAATTATCAAAACTCATTTTTATCATTTTGAGTTAGGTTATCATATTGAGCAATGTAGTTCGATTACCAAGAAATACTGATTAATTAGCAAAAATGTCCCTTACATGAGTTACCCTACCCTCCTAAAAATCACTTTTTTTCTCTTGCTTACTCATAGTGAACAAATCTGTATAATATCTATCCAAGATAGAATAAATATTCTTCGTTCTTGTTCGTACCTCTCCATCTTCTTTAAATGTGTATGCCCCATTCAACGTATTTTTATTCCCTTTACTCGTTGGAGCCATCATAAATAAGGATCTAATAATCAAATCCGTATCTCCATTATCTATATAATAGATATTCGTAACAGTAACTCGATACCTATCCTTCTTTATCTCAATTTTAACATCCGCGCCAAAAACACTTCGGAAAGCAATAGGTGCTTCCCAAACAGTATATCCAAACTTTACTACGTCAACCTTTTGGAGTGGAATTACTCCGTAAACTTCTTTTTCTTCTACTATTTCAGGTATGATTATTTTATTTTTTATAAAATAATCACGAATTGTACCTACCTGAACTTTTGAATCTACTAAAAATACTTTCTGCCATTCTACCTTTCTAGCTACCCCATCATACAAAAAGGAAGTAGCTGTTATTTCTTTCCTCTCCACTCCATCTTCCGTATTTTGCCCATACGCAAATAGACTACCCAATAGAAAGCATATACAATATATACTAAACCTTCCCATACTTTCTGTTTTTTTCACTGAAGAACCACAAATATACAAGAAGTATAGAATTTACACATTCGTATTCTAAAATATACCTTTCTAATATTATTCCAATATTGACATTTTAAAAAAATACATTGAATATAATTACCTGATATTCAAAACAATACATACTTAAATATTTACCAAAAAAAATCCAGCATATAGATAGATACAATCAATAAAAAAACTGTATATTATAGAATATGTCTCTCGTTAATAAAAGAAAAAACAATGAAAAGAATAGCCCTATATTGCATTTCTACGCTACTGTTCAGTAGCTGCGCCATCGTTCGCCCAGGAGAAGTAGGCGTAAAACAAAAGCTTGGAAAATTATCCAATACCATTTATACACCTGGGGTTGTCGGCTTTAATCCTTTAATAGGAAGAGTAATTATTGCATCTGTTCGCACGAACAATATGGAGCTTTCTATGTCTTTACCAAGCAAAGAAGGTCTTAGTATTACTTCACAGATTTCAATTCTTTATAAGTTAGATGCTGAGAAAGTTCCTAATGTTATTCAGCAACTTGGACTCAATTATGAACCGTTGATTGCTAATATTTTTCGTTCTGCAGCTTCAGATGTATGTGCCAAATTTTATGCAAAAGACATGCACTCTGGCATGCGCGCCGAAATTGAGAAATCAATACAAATGAAAATGACGGAATCACTCACATCCCAAGGCATTTTGATTGAAAGCGTATTGATGAAAAGTATTCAACTTCCAGCAGGTCTAGCTAGTTCTATCGAGCAAAAACTTCAGGCAGAACAAGATGCAATGCGTATGGAATTTGTCTTAAAACAAGCGGCTCTCGAAGCAGATAGACGCATTATTGAGGCAAAAGGTATTAGAGACTCTCAGAAAATTTTAGCTGAAGGACTCACCCCAGAAATCATCAAAATTCGAAGTATAGAAGCTTTTCAAGAGCTTTCAAAATCCCCAAATAGTAAGGTAATTATCACAGATGGAAAGACACCTTTTTTAATTAATGAAACAAAAGATCCTAAATAAAAAGGAATATAGATTCATAAACCATTGATTATAAATAAACTAAAAAATCCGATTTACTAAATATTTCTTAGTAAATCGGATTTTTCAGTTTCTATTCTCTATACTTATTTTTTTGCAGCTGCAAATCTTTCAGCTACCGCATCCCAATTCACAACATTCCAGAATGTATCTACGTAATCTGGGCGTTTATTTTGGAATTTCAAGTAATAGGCATGTTCCCAAACATCCAAACCTAGTAATGGAGTACCCGGACATTCTGCGACATCCATCAATGGATTATCTTGGTTTGGCGTAGAACATACGCACAACGTACCGTCTGCTTTCAAGCATAACCAAGCCCAACCTGAACCGAAACGCGTTGCTGCGGCGTTCTTGAATGTTGTTTTGAAGTCTTCGAAAGAACCAAAAGCGGAATTAATTGCCTCCGCCAATTCACCAGTTGGCGTACCACCGCCATTTGGTGATAAAATACTCCAAAACAAATCATGGTTGAAGTGACCACCTCCATTATTACGAACAGCTGCAGAATATTTACTTATATTTGCCATGATGGCTGTCAATTCCATTCCTTCTAGTTCTGTACCTGCAATAGCGTTATTCAGGTTTGTAACATACGCATTGTGGTGACGGTCATGATGAATTTCCATCGTTAACGCATCAAAATGTGGTTCTAATGCATCGTTTGCATAAGGTAGAGGTGCAAGTGTAAAAGCCATAATATTAAGATATTTTTGAAATATGTTTTCGAATAATCATCTTCTAGCTAACAACTGTTTTAGAAATTCTGTTCGTAATTGACTTATTTTTTTACCTCTTTTCATAACCATTCTTTTCTTTTCTTTGTCGAAACAAGTTCACAAACTGTGAATCCTCCCCATGTAAGCCTTATTTCCTTCATAAATAATTCATTCATTTGTAGGAATGCGACCTATTTATTTTCTTTTATCCTGAAAGAAAGCCCTTAAAATTTGCTGGCACTCCTCTGCCAAAATACCAGTTATAATCTCTGTTTTTGGATGAAGAATTCTTGGTTTAAACTGAGAAAAACCTTTTTTTAACTCTGCGGCACCATAAACGATTCGACTTATTTGACTCCAACCTAATGCGCCAGCACACATCGTACATGGTTCTAAGGTTATATACATAGTACAATTTTGGAGATATTTTCCTCCCAAATATTGTGAAGCGGCACTCAAAGCAATGATTTCAGCATGTGCGGTTACATCTTGCAATTTTTCTGTTTGATTATACCCTTTTCCTATAATTTTTTTTCCTTCTGCCACAACAACAGCGCCAATCGGGACTTCGCCTTCCTCCGCTGCTTGCTGAGCTAATTGAATTGCCTTCTGCATAAAATAGGCATGCGAATAACGTGGATACTTTTCCATACTTTCTTTTTGGCGTAAGCTGTAAAATAAATATATTTTTTTGATGCAATTTCCTTGAATAGCATACTTTTTGTAATTTGGAGTTCGTTTTAATAGACGATTTCTCTTTTCTTGCTTTCGTGTTTGTATGCTCCAACGAATTATGCTCAAATCTCCCCTTTCCTTTTTCATACTTTTACAAATGCCTGCATTCGTTTGGGCACAAGGAGATTATCTTTTAAGCTCCAGTCAGACTACCTTAACGATGAAGTTTCAGGCAGAAGCTTCTTCTATACCTAAAAGTATACAAAAGGACATTTCTATGATTCCTTTTTTTGCCCACCAACCAAAATCAGTTGAACAGCAATTAGAAGATTTAGCATTTATTTCATCTTGCGAAAATAACTTCGGTAGTAGAGTTAATGCGAGTGCCTTTTTTTGTCAAATGGGTTGGCAATATTTATCTGAGGGATCTAAAGAACTTGCTACGCAACGTTTTAATCTTGCTTGGCTTTTAAACAGACATAACCCAGAGGCGCACTGGGGCTTGGGTGTAATTCTTTTTCAAAATAATGAACTCCAAAGTGCCAACGCATCTATCTTAAAAGCGGCAGAACTTGCTCCACAGCACCCTGCTATTCATACGGATTTGGCCACTTTACTCCTGGAACGTTTTCTTGCTGAAGAGAACGTCCAATTTTTATTTCAAGCCCGCGATACACTTCTGAAAGTAATCGAACAGTTTCCGCATTGGGCAACTGCACACGTGCAACTAGCTTCTACATATCTACATCTAGGTGAATCCGTATTAGCTTGGGAGGCATTTCATAAAGGCTATGCACTGTCTCCCTCAGAAGTCGATTTTGACTTAGTTGACAAATTGCTGCACCACGCAGATGACCCCAAAGGAATTTTTAGTTTACCTAATAAAAACGAAAAGGACTATTAGCATACTAATAGTCCTTTTTTATAACAATATCAGACTGATAATCAATTAGATAGCTACACGCTTGAAAGAAACAAGCTTCATTCCTTTTTGTGTTTTTTCTACTAATTGCGCGATAGTCAATGAGTTATCTTTCACGAACTCTTGGTTTAATAAAGTAGACTCTTTGTAGAATTTACCTAATTTACCCATTGCAATTTTCTCAAGCATGGCTTCAGGTTTTCCTTCTTGTCTTGCTTGATCCATACCGATTTCGATTTCTTTTTGTACAACCGCAGGATCTACATCTTCTTTATCTAAACCTACTGGTTTCATCGCTACTACTTGCATAGCGATATCTTTACCTACTTCAGCAACATCAGCACCTTGAACGTTTTCAAATGCAACGACTGCAGCTGCTTTCGCATTTGAGTGTACATATCCAACGACTTTCTCGCCAGTAACGCTGTAAAATGCATTGATAACGATTTTCTCACCAATTTTACCGATCAACTCCGTAATTGATTGGTTGATTGTCAAACCATCGGCCAAAGTCAATTCACCTACAGTTGCAGCATCTTGCGCATCAGCAGCAATAGCAGCAGCCATAATATCATTTGCTAATGTACGGAAGCTTTCTACTTTAGAAACAGGTTCTGTTTCACAAGCCAAAGAAAGTACTTTTGCTGAAGAGCCATCTTCACTTACATTCACTAAAACAATTCCTTCTGAAGTTTCATTATCAGCCCGTTTTGCTGCCACTTTTTGGCCTGCTTTACGGAGGATTTCTACTGCCTTTTCGAAATCGCCTTCTGCTTCGGTAAGTGCTTTTTTACAATCCATCATACCGGCACCTGTCAATTGACGTAATTTGTTTACGTCTGCAGCTGTAATAGTCATTTTTGTGTATTTAGAAATTTAAGGATAAAATCTGTAAAGTAAACAGCCCAAAGCAATGCTTCGGGCTGCAAACGAGGTTGGCTGCGAAGCCCAAATATTAGTTCTCTTCAGAAGCGGGAGCCTCAGGAGCTTCTTCAACTGCTGCTGCCGCAGGTTGAGCCGCTGCAGTTGCTTTATCTACCGCGCGTTTTGCTTCTTCTGCTTTTTGCATTTCTTCAGACTCTTTGTCTGTCTTTCTTTCCATCATTCCTTCCTCGATTGCCTTACCAATAGCAAGTGTTACCAAAGCTACTGATTTGTACGCATCGTCGTTTGCTGGAATAGCAATCTCAACAGATTCAGGGTTAGAGTTGGTATCACACATAGCAATGACTGGAATACCCAATCTTTTTGCTTCTGCAATCGCCAAGTGTTCTCTTTTGATATCTACTACGAATAGAGCTGCTGGTAATTTACCAAGGTCAGTAATACCACCCAATAGGCGCTCTAATTTGATACGGTCACGCTCAAGCGTAAGTAGCTCACGCTTAGCCATGTTACCTGCTGTATTTTCATCTTTCAACATACGCTCGATGTTGTTCAACTTCTTCAAAGACTTCTTGATAGTCGCGAAGTTTGTCAACATACCACCCAACCAACGCTCTGTTACGAAAGGCATTTTCAATCTTGCTGCTTCTTCAGAAACGATTTCTTGTGCTTGTTTCTTCGTAGCAACAAACATAATTTTACGTCCAGAACGAGCGATACCTCTTACATAGTTTTGTGCTTGTTCCAAGCTAACCAACGTTTTGTTGAGGTCAATAATGTGGATTCCGTTTTTCTCCATGAAGATATACGGAGCCATGCGTGGATCCCACTTACGAGTCAAGTGACCAAAGTGTACACCCGCGTCTAATAAATCTTTGTACTGAATTTGTGCCATTAAAAATTGAATTAATGATGAATAAAAATGAGCAGCACAACACATCGGCAACGATGCAAGTGTTGTCTGGACTTAAAATATAAAAGCACCCAGACTTTTTGCATTGAAAACACAAATAGCTGGATGCTGATACAAAATATTAACGTTTCGAGAACTGGAATCTCTTACGTGCTTTAGCACGACCGTATTTCTTACGCTCTACCATACGAGAGTCACGAGTTAAGAATCCTTCTTTCTTCAATACTGGACGATTCTCAGCATCTACTTCTACAAGCGCACGAGAAATAGCCATACGGATAGCTTCTGCTTGACCAGCAATACCACCACCACGTACATTTACTTTCACGTCGTACTTTCCTGCATTTTCAGAAATAGTGAACGGTTGATTCAAGATAATTTGAAGAACCTCTGTTGGAAAATAGTCTTTCAAATCGCGACCATTTACTGACACTCCTCCATTACCTGGCTTCATGTAGATTCTTGCTACGGCAGTTTTTCTTCTACCTAATGCGTTGATAACTTGCATGATATTTTTTTAAAGAATTAGCGAATGTAATAATTAAATGAGATTAAGACAATTCAATTGTCTTTGGTTGCTGCGCCTCATGTGGATGCTCTGAACCCGCATATACATACAAGTTCGTGAATTGGCGACTTCCTAGTCTGCTTTTTGGAAGCATACCTTTGATTGCAATTTCTAAAACCTTACGAGGGTCTTTTGCCATCAAAATTCTAGGTGTTGCAAAACGCTGACCACCAGGATAGCCCGTATGACGTACATATTGTTTGTCTGTCATTTTCTTTCCTGTCAAACGGATTTTCTCCGCATTGATGATGATTACGTTATCTCCACAATCTACGTTTGGGGTAAAACTAGGTTTGTGCTTACCACGTAAAATGTTTACGATCTGGCTAGACAAACGACCTAATACCTTGTCTGTAGCGTCAATAACTACCCATTCTTTCTGAACTGTTGCTTTGTTAGCAGAAATAGTTCTATAACTTAATTGATCCACAATTATTAAATTTAATAACGTTTGTTAAACATTTATTACCCTGCCTCTCTCCTATTCTCTTCCCAACTAGACAATAAAATTAGAACAGCTTGATTACAAGTTCGTGATGTTCAAAAAACACAAAAACCCGCACGGAATTACGGATTTACACAAACCTTTTCTTTTTCTCTTTTATGCACGGGCGGCAAAAAGCTCATCCTTTGGGGCTGCAAAGTTACTGAGTAATCTCCGAAAAAACAACCCCCTCATTTATAATTTTAAAACTACCTCTTTTTTTATCTATTCTCCTGATTATCAAACCGCTATTTTTCTCAAAGACAATCACAGAGTTCTTTATCTACTTGCTTTTTTTGCCCATTGCCCTCGATATAAAAACAATCTCCTTTTAAACCTATATACAAAGGTTGCCCGTTATAATTCGAACATTTAGTAGAAACAGTCACCGTTGTACTCCCCGAATTCCACCAATCACCATGCCATCGCGATATAAACTCTTGGGGTAATCCTGTATAAATGGATTTACCTACTCTTGTTTCTAACTCGGCAAGTGACGTCAAATAACGTGTCCAATCTTTTCGCTGTACGGCCGATTCCTCGTTCGGAAAATCGGCAACAAAATGAATTGCCTCTGGAGATACCCATTGGCTACCCAACGGCACAGCTACTACCAATTTATACATGCGTTCAGGAATGACGACGCCTACCGGCAATGTTTCTTTATCTCCCAAACTCCCCGCACCTCCTTTTCCATAAACTCCAGCTAACACATTGACAAAATACCCCGCTCGGACTAACGCACGGCAATATTCTTCTAAATTAGCCCAAACAAAACGGTTTAGTCGCGGTGCTTGAGGAACAATATTCGTCATCAAGAATGTGGCGGAATTATCTTCTTCTGTTGCCGTTCTATCTGCAGACGGACACAAATGTCCTCTATCAAATCCTGAATTTGTATAATCACTTGTCTTTACTTGGTACCAACCTACTGGAAGCGAAGTATCTGGGCGAAAATCATTCTGTCTTTCTGAACTACCCAAATCTGTCCTATCTATTGTCCAACTTACCCAATTGGCAGTCAATCGATTTGCGTTGTAGGAAAGATTAAATTGTTTTTTTTCGATAAGATAATTGTCTGTCGCACTTTTTGACGCCTGCGTTGGATTTGCAAATACTCGGTAATTTGTACCGTAAGTGGGCACTGTATTTTTCTCACATCCAACTAGTGTAATGAGGGCAAATAACACAAACCAGCTAGCTTGTCCTCTCCAATTTTTTCTTTTATTAATCATGGTATATTTGCTGTAGAATTAGGACTCAATAGAAAGTGTTCTCAGTATAATAGTCCTATCATTCGGTAATGTACCAATAATCCAGACGTTCACCTCTATTTTTTCCGTTTTTGCAACGAAAAAATCAACTGTATTTTCTTCAAAGAACCTTTTAATTTCGCAAAATTTCAGACGCGTTGCCTCCTCATCTGTTCCATGCCAATCCGCTGGGGTAATCAAGGGTTGCCAAAAGAGCAACCAATCAAGTAAACGACCTTGGGTAAAACCGGGTGAGATACATTCCAATTTTTCCATTTCAGCACCAATAATGCCCCCTTTTACATCTATTTCAAAAGGTTCGTCACTCTCACTTGGAAACCATACATTGTCAGTCAATGTGATTAACTTTTCACGTATTTCTTGTTCGCTCATTTTATTCGTGTATTTCATTTATATCCATTGTAAAAATCAAAATGATCTCGAATGAGTACGGTCATTTCTATCAAAGTTACTATGAGATGTTTCACTTTTATAATTATCCAGAAACTAGTCGTTCTCTTCTCTTCACTCTCTCGTATATTTGTATTACCCTTGCAAAGCTACACATTACTACCTCATAGGTATGTAGTTTCAGACATGGTACATAAATATTTTTCAAATTTTCTATCCTTAAAGATATGTCAATATTTCAAATTGGAGTTCCTAGCTCTTCTACTGCTGCCATTATCTCTATTTCTGGCAGTAAATCTCATACTTTAAAAGAATTTTATGGCGCACTTGCACAAGCTTTGGAATATCCAGATGATTTTGGTTTCAAGGTGGAAGAGCTTGACGATTTACTTTCAGACCTTTCATGGATAGAAGATAGCCATCTCATTTTGCACATTACAGACACAGAAGAGTGGCTTATAAAGGAAAGAAACAAAGAACGAATTTTCACGATGTTGGACTTATTACAAGGGATTGTTGAAGATTGGCATTGGATGGATCCGGAGGATGAAGATAAAAAAACGGTAGATATCTATTTTGCTCCAAGTAATCGAATAGCGAAGCTGATGGAGGAGGCAGGAGTCATTTAATTTGTATTCTATCCAAATCTTTGGGTTGGATTATTGCTTAAATTCAAAAATCATACTATCATTATCCTTAGATTTTCGTAAATTTAGGGCTTTCCTTATGGTTATAGGACGCAATTCAACGCGAAATTTCGTTTCACAGAAGCCAATCATTTGGGCGACAATGAATTGAATCCCACAATAAACGCACACATGCAAGATATTATTCATTTACTTTCCGACTCCATCGCTAACCAAATTGCGGCAGGAGAAGTTGTGCAACGGCCGGCCTCGGTGGTAAAAGAACTACTCGAAAACTCCATTGACGCAGATGCAAGGTCAATACAACTCATTGTAAGAGACTCAGGAAGAACACTCATCCAAGTGATAGATGATGGCTTAGGTATGTCCCCTTCTGATGCTCGGATGAGCTTTGAGCGCCATGCTACTTCTAAAATTAGCAAATCGGAAGATTTATTTGCGATACGAACCATGGGATTTCGTGGAGAAGCTCTTGCCTCTATTGCCGCAGTCGCACAAGTAGAATTGAAAACAGCAAGAGCTATCGACGAAGTAGGAACTTGGATACGTGTAGAGGGTTCTGATTTTAAGGGTCAAGAACCTATTGCTACACCCACAGGCACAAGTATTTCCGTAAAGAATTTATTTTTCAATGTACCGGCACGTCGAAACTTTCTAAAGTCTAATTCAGTCGAGATGAAACACATCATTGATGAATTTCATAGAGTTGTTTTGGCACACCCAAACGTTGGATTTTCTTTGTATCACAATGACCACGAGATTTACGCATTACCCGCTGGTAAACTGAGTAAACGTATTGTAGATATTTTTGGCAAGAATTACAGAGAGCAGTTAGCCAAGTGTGAAGAAGAGACTCCCTTTGTGACTGTACGTGGATATGTAGGAAAACCAGAGGCCGCCAAAAAGACACGTGGAGAACAATACTTTTTTGTCAATAACCGCTTCATCAAACATGGATACCTACATCATGCAGTCGTCAGTGCTTATGAAGCAACTATCCCTGAGGGTTCCTCTCCTTTTTATGTTCTATTCATTGAAATTGACCCCTCACACATCGATATAAATATTCATCCGACGAAAACAGAAGTAAAATTCGATGATGAAAAGGCCATTTATGCTATTATTCGATCTGCTGTAAGACAAGCAGTCGGGGTATACAACATTACCCCATCCCTTGATTTTGAATCAGATATTAATTTTGGAAACCTGACAAATCAGAGTAGTTTTGAATCAAATGATCCAGAAAATAACAAACGAATATTAGAACAATTTGAAGGAGCAGGTGGACATTCGTTGCATTTCCCTTCTCGTTCCTCCGCTCCATCTTTCCAAAGTTCTGCCAATTGGCAACAACTCTATGAAGGGATTCCCACGGAAAAACCTTCGAGTGATAATCAACCAATGACATTAGGTAGTAAAGCAAACCAGTTGCCTGATGATTCTTCTTTATTATCCGATTTGGAGAACATTCAAGCACTTCAAATTAATCACAAATATATCGCGGTAAAGGTAAAAAGTGGATTACTCTTGATAGACCAAAGGGCTGCTTACGAGCGAATTTTGTATGAGAAATACTATGCAGGATTGAAGTCCCAACAGGGGTTTTCTCAGCAACTTTTATTTCCTAAAATCATTGAACTTTCACCATCGGATGCACTTTTTGTAGAAACTAATAAAGATGTCCTGCATGCTATTGGGTTTGATTTTGAAGAATTTGGCACGCATACAATTAAGCTTACAGGGGTGCCTCCGGAAGTAAAAGAGGAAAATGAAGTCGAAATATTTACGGGTCTTGTTCAACAGTTTCGTGAAAATGAAACTGAGTTAAGACTAGATAAAAATGAAAATGCGGCGCGTTCATTTGCAAAACGTTCATCTCATAAGTACATAGGGATACTGACGCCCATTGAAATCAATCTACTTATTCATCAGCTGTTTGATACCCCTGTACCGAGCTATACTCCTGATGGAGAAGCGACGATGAAAGTCATCGAACCGAACCAATTACATCAATTGATTCATCAATAATTACAAAAAATTTAAATCAGAAGAACTAGAAGAATATGTATAACTTATCACTCAACGTAAAGCGATTACTGATATTAAATATTTCGATATTTATCCTCGGTGGAATTCTATCTCGTGACTTCATTATCCAATATTTTGCTTTTTTCAATCCTGTACTTCCTGGGAACGAAGAGATGCTAAACCCAAATTTTATGATTTGGCAACCGTTGACCTACATGTTTTTTCATGGCGGATTTTCTCATTTATTCGGTAATATGTTTGCACTCTTTATCTTCGGAACCAACATTGAGTATTACATGGGTTCTAAGAAATTTCTAAATTACTATTTATTAACGGGTGTCGGTGCTGCGCTTTTGTATGCAGTTTATAATTCGTTCCAAATGCAGGCTTCAGGTGTTGACTCAGATCCTTATTGGGCTATGGCAAGTACACCGATGATTGGTGCCTCGGGAGCTGTTTTTGGCTTATTAATTGCCTATGGAGTTCTGTTTCCTAATGTAGAGCTCTTTCTGCTATTTATCCCTTTTCCGATAAAAGCGAAATATTTTGTAACGTTTTACGGACTTTACGAGTTATACTTAGGTTCCTCTGGTGTTCAATCTGGAGTTGCTCACTTTGCCCATGTAGGTGGTTTGGTTGCAGGATTCATTCTTTTGCAGTTCTTTGGCTTTAAAAACCGAGATTTCAGCCGTTTTTAATTCATTCCTCTATCATTCATGTTTTGCTAATACAATCAATGAATAGCATCTTAGATAAAGTTAGAACCCTATTTTCTTCTTCAAAATTTGTAGTAAATCAACTGATTTTCATACATGTTTCTATTTTTGCTATCTTATTCCTCTTCCGAGTTATAAACAGTTTTGGAGATGACCCTTTTCCCCTACTTTCCTTTGCATTGTCAAATTTAGAGTTATCAGCTCCTATTTTTGAATTTATTACGAAACCATGGACGCTGGTTACATACACATTTACACACTTAGGGGTTTTTCATATTCTCTTCAATATGCTAGCCTTGTATTGGTTCGGGAATTTATTAGAGGAGTACATAGGAGCAACCAAAGTGTTACATATTTTCTTGTTAGGTGGGGTTCTTAGTGGACTATTTTATGTATGTATCTACAACCTTCTTTCTTACAGCACATTCTCAAATGTTCATTCGCAACTTCATGGTTCTTCTGCAGCTATTTATGCACTTCTTTTTGCGGGGGCTACTTTGATTCCCAACTATGAATTTTTCTTTTTTCAACGGTTTGCCGTTAAAATCAAATACCTAGCCTTTGCAGCACTCTTTCTGTCTTTTTTTGACCTCAGCAGCGGGCTTTCTCACGCAGGAGGTGCATTGGTCGGATTTGGTTACATTAGTTTACTACGTAAAGGAATTAATTTGGGAGCACCTATTTCTTTCTTTTCACGTCTATTCAGAAGAAACCCTTTCAAAAGAAAAAGCACCGTTGATCCGAGACGGTCTTACAGCAAATCCATCGTTTCCAAACGTATGGGCGTATTTCAAGAAGAGAAAAAACATTTCCCAGACCAAGAAGAGGTGGATGCTATCTTAGACAAGATTAGTACGTCTGGCTATGAAAGTCTGAGTAAAGATGAAAAACACAAGCTTTACTTAGCAAGTCAGCGAAAAGATGAGTGATGACCCTTCTAATCAAACATGTACCAAATAAATACTTCATTTACTAAACATATTTACCCACTCAATGTAAACAATTGATACATCACAAACATTTTAAGGCATCATGAGTTTACATTAGTACAAAAAATAGCGCGTATGTCACAAAACCTGATAACCCCCGGAGACCTTTTGAAGGATATTCATTATCCTGAAGACCTCAAAAAACTATCAATTGACCAATTACCCATTGCCTGTGATGAGCTGAGACAGTACATTATTGACACTGTTTCTATACATGGTGGGCATTTTGCATCAAGTTTAGGGGTGGTAGAACTTACCGTAGCTTTGCACTATATTTTTAATACACCAGACGACCAGCTTATTTGGGATGTAGGCCACCAGGCATACGGGCATAAGTTATTAACAGGAAGACGCGACCGATTCCATACAAACAGAGTTTATGGGGGTATTTCTGGATTTCCAAAAAGAAAGGAAAGCCCATTTGATTCCTTTGGCGTAGGTCATTCGTCCACTTCTATTTCTGCTGCCCTTGGCATGGCTGTTGCATCTCAACATTTGAACAAAAAACAGAGACAACACATTGCTGTCATCGGTGATGGCGCCCTAACTGCCGGCCTAGCCTTTGAAGGCATGAACCACGCAGGGTCGCTCAAAGACGCAAACCTACTCATTATTCTGAATGACAACTGCATGTCTATTGACCCTAATGTAGGTGCTTTGAAAGAATATTTGACAGACATTACGACTTCTCATACATATAACAAAGTCAAAGAAGATATTTGGAATGTACTCGGGAAAATGAGCACATTCGGTAAAAGTACGCGTGAAGTAGTTGCCAAAGTAGAAAATGCCCTCAAAGGCGCCTTGCTAAGCCAAAGCAATTTCTTTGAAGCACTCAATCTTCGCTACTTTGGTCCCATTGATGGTCACGACGTAAATCACTTGGTTCAAGTACTAGATGATCTAAAAGATATTCCTGGTCCTAAAATTTTACACGTCCTAACAAAGAAAGGAAAAGGATATGCTCCAGCGGAAAAAGACCAAACAACTTGGCACTCACCAGGGCTTTTTGATAAAGTCACGGGTGAAATCAAGAAAAATCCAAATCCGAAACCAACTCCTCCCAAATACCAAGATGTATTCGGGCACACATTAGTAGAATTGGCGGAACTGAATGACGCGGTTGTGGGAGTTACACCAGCTATGCCATCGGGTTCATCTATGAATATACTCATGAAGGCTATGCCAGAGCGTGCCTTTGATGTAGGTATTGCCGAACAACACGCTGTTACTTTCTCGGCAGGTATGGCAACTCAAAAGTTAGCCGTTTACTGCAATATTTATTCTACGTTTATGCAAAGGGCTTACGATCAAGTAATACATGACGTATGTATGCAAGATTTACCTGTCGTTTTCTGCTTGGATAGAGCAGGCTTTGCAGGTGCTGACGGTCCAACGCATCATGGTGCGTATGACATTGCTTACATGCGTTGTATCCCGAATATGATTGTTGCTGCACCAATGAACGAGCAAGAATTGAGAAACTTACTTTATACAGCACAGCTACCGGTGGTTCAATCAGGAAAACAAGCCTTTACGATTCGTTATCCGCGTGGAAATGGAGTGATGATTGACTGGAGAACACCGTTCCAAGAAATTGAAATTGGTAAAGGACGGTTAATTCAAGATGGAGAAGACATTGCTGTTTTAACCATTGGTCATGTTGGTAATTTTGTGCAAAAAGTCATCACAGAAGCAGAAAAAGAAGGTATTTCTGTTGCACACTATGACTTACGATTTGTGAAACCACTAGATGAACAACTTTTACACGAAGTAGGCAAGAAATTCAAGAAAGTAATTACAGTTGAAGACGGTTGTGTACAAGGTGGAATGGGCAGTGCTGTACTTGAGTTCTTTGCAGATAACAATTATTCTGTACAAGTAAAACGACTTGGTATTCCTGACAGATACGTTGAACATGGCGAACAAGCAGAACTCCACGCTGAATGTGGATTCGATAGCAATGGTATACTTCAAGCAGTTCTTGCATTACAGTCTGTTTCGCTAACTCACTAAAATTTACTGTAAAGTACCTAGAAAATAGGTTTCTTTTTACTTGATATTGGCTAACCCATTTATAGATTCTCTTAATTGTGATAGATTTGTCTTGTTGAAAAAATACAAGACAAATCTTTTCTTTTATCCCCGTTAATTCTTGCGTAATCATGAACATTCAACAGCTTGAGTACATTTTAGCAGTAGACAAGTACAGACATTTCGCCAAAGCAGCTGAAGCTTGTCACGTTACCCAACCAACACTCAGCATGATGATTCAAAAGCTGGAAGAAGCATACCAGCTCAAAATTTTTGATCGAAGTAGACATCCCGTAGTTCCCACTGAAGTTGGAGAGAAACTACTTGCGCAGGCGAGAATTATCCTTAACGAGGTAGAACGATTCTCAGAAATCGTTGACCGCACAAAAAATGAAATGGAAGGTGAATTAAAAATTGGCATTTTACCTACTATTGCACCTTATCTTCTCCCTCTTTTTCTAATGAATTTTCAGAAAAAGTACCCAGCAATTAAATTAAAACTAGCAGAGTATGTAACGAGTACAATGATTGAAAAACTGCAAAGAGGGGAGCTTGATGCAGGTATCATGATCCTTCCAGAACAATATCAAAGTCTATTTGAAGTTCCTCTTTACAACGAACCATTTGTCATTTATACGCCAAAAAAATACGACAAACAATATTTATTAGCCAAAGATATCGACCCAAACGAATTACTTTTACTCGAAGAAGGACATTGCTTTAGAACACAAATCATCCAATTCTGTGAGCTGAGACGTGCGCAAGAAAACGCGATTGAATATACCTCCGGCAGTTTGGAAACACTCAGACATTTGGCAGATAGACATCTAGGAATTACCATTCTTCCCGCTTTGGCAACATGGACTTTATCCGAAACGCAACAAGAAAATATTAAACGATTTGCCGCTCCCCAGCCGGTGCGTAAAGTGAGTATCGTAACACACAGAGACTTTGTAAAAAAACGATTTATCACACTCCTTCAACAAGAAATACAAGATAATTTACCCAAAGATTTCATCAATGCGGAGGGCATCACCATTCCGCTAAGGTAACTTTGTATTTATTATTTTTTAAAGAACAATTTGTACTTTTGCAAGCAATTTGTTATCATTCATATATCACAACAACAGAACCAACTAAATAACAACCCTATGACACATTCAAAAGTGGCTGGAATTGGCTATTATGTTCCAGAACAAGTCGTTACAAACAAAGATTTGATGCGTTTCATGGATACAACAGACGAATGGATTCAGGAACGTTCGGGTATCCAGGAAAGACGGTATGGTAAAAAAGGAGTAGAAACGCCAACTACCATGGCTGCCCATGCAACTAAAATTGCTTGTGAAAGAGCTGGAATCAGAACAGAAGACATTGATTTCATCGTTTTTGCTACCCTCAGTCCGGACTACTACTTCCCTGGTTGTGGCGTACTTTTGCAACGCGAACTTGGTATTACGAAGACTGAAATCGGAGCACTAGATATACGAAACCAATGTTCAGGTTTTATTTATGGTCTGTCTGTTGCCGACCAATTTATCAAGTCAGGTATGTATAAAAACGTCTTGGTTGTTGGCTCAGAAATGCACTCAATGGGCTTGGATTTCACAACACGAGGACGTAATGTAGCTGTTCTTTTTGGTGATGGCGCAGGCGCTGTCTTGTTACAATCAACACAAGAAGAAGGAAAAGGAATTTTAACTACTCACCTTCATTCTGACGGAACGCATGCGGAAGAACTTGCTTTGCTTAGCCCTGGCTCGCACGGAGGATACCATTTACCAGACGTTGACTTCGGATTTCCAGATGCCGAGTTAGGGGAGATTTTTGTTTACCCGAACTTACTAGAAAATAAGACCTATTACCCCAATATGAATGGTCAACTCGTTTTTAAAACAGCTGTGACCAAATTCCCAGAAGTTATCTTTGAAGCCCTACAAAAAACAGGTTTTACCCCGGAAGATATCGACCTTTTGGTCCCTCATCAGGCCAATCTTCGTATTGCGCAATTTGTCCAAAAAACTCTTAAACTCTCGGACGATAAAGTATTCAATAACATCATGAAATACGGAAATACCACCGCCGCATCTATTCCAATTGCCTTATGTGAAGCATGGGAACAAGGAAAAGTAAAAGATGGTGATTTAATTTGTTTAGCCGCTTTCGGGAGTGGCTTCACTTGGGGGTCAGCTTTGATTCGCTGGTAATCCAGCTTCCAGAAAAGAAAGGCGCTACCCCAAATATTGGCTAGCGCCTTTCTTTTTTACTATATTTTAAAAAAAATTATAAAATACTTTTTGTATAGACAAGTATCTTTTACATTTGTTCAAGATTTGAAAAAATGCTTTTCAAACTCATCATTTATTCTACCCCTTAAAATCAATGAAAAAGGTATTTTACCTCCTTTACCTAGCGGTATGGGCTACAACTTCTTTGAGTTTCGCCCAACAACATACCCTAATCCCTGCTCCTGTTTCATATCAATCAACTGGTTCTTTTTTTGTTCTTACAAATCAATTAACCCTGGATGTGCAAACGAATCAACCGGCTGTTCTCAAGGCTATGACTACCTTTGAGCGTGCTTTGCAAAAAAGAAATATAGTTCTTTCAAAAAGTTTGGATACCAAAAAGAAAGGTAAAATCCTGGAAGTTAAACTTTTAAAAGAAGCAAATGCACGTTTAGGTAACGAGGGGTATCAACTCACGATTGACGAAAACAGGATTTCTCTAACCGCTAATGAACCTGCTGGTATTTTTTACGGCATCCAAAGTTTACACCAACTCCTACCGCCCGATTTGGCAAATACAACCTCCGAAATACGAATTCCAACGTGCCAAATCCTAGATTATCCCCGTTTTGGATGGCGAGGACTCATGGTGGACGTTAGCCGCCATTTTCGTACAAAACAAGAAATGAAAGATTTTATTGACCAGATGGTTCAATACAAATTCAATGTACTACATTGGCACTTGACAGACGACCAAGGCTGGCGAATTGAAATAAAGTCATTGCCCAAGTTAACTGAAATAGGTGCTTGTCGCGTGCAAAGAATGGGGATTTGGTGGGAAAGAGAAGCACCTAAGCCCAATGAACAAGCGACAGATTGTGGCTTCTATACCCAAGACGATATTCGCGAAATCATCGCGTATGCACAAGAAAATCACGTTCAAATTATTCCTGAAATTGATGTCCCTGGGCACAGTATGGCAGCTCTTGCAGCCTATCCGGAACTCAGTGTAACGCAAGATACGTCGATTCGTGTGAATCCGGGAAGCCAATTTGCTACATGGCATGGAAACGGCACATTTACCATGCACATTGATAATAATTTAGACCCAACAAACGAGCAAGTCTATGTCTTTTTAGACAAAGTATTCACTGAAATCGCTGCTCTTTTTCCATTTCCATATATTCACATTGGTGGAGATGAATGCTACAAAGGATATTGGGAACGTGCTGAACACGTCCAGAAATTTATGGCGAAAAATAACATTGCAGACAGCCATGCTCTTCAAAGTTATTTCATCCAACGAGTGGAAAAGATTGTTTCCTCCAAAGGAAAAAAAATCATTGGTTGGGATGAAATCCTAGAAGGTGGACTTGCACCTAACGCGGCTGTTATGAGCTGGCGGGGAATGGCGGGCGGCATTGAAGCGGCAAAAATGGGGCACGAGGTGGTCATGACCCCGAACCAACATGCCTATTTAGACTTGTACCAAGGAGACCCTAGCTTAGAACCACCCACGTACAGCCAACTAACTTTGAAAAATGCGTATCAATTTGAGCCAGTTCCGGAGGGTGTAAATCCATCGCTTATAAAAGGCGGACAAGGAAATCTGTGG
>JACCEA010171339.1_pt1 | contig 59225 bp, 46 predicted proteins | sample 7449851 | NCBI WGS metagenome assembly JACCEA01 (sample SAMN15323453, study PRJNA562643) | freshwater metagenome | isolation source: river surface water | place: USA:Blue River Watershed | collected 2017-08-18 | reverse complement strand
GCTTTGTGAAAGGTACTGTAGCGTCTTACGTGGCAACCAAAAAATTTGGTTTTATCAATGGCGAAGATAATCAGAGTTATTTTTTCCATGTGTCAGCTTTAAAACAAAAAGCCGACGAAGAGAGATTAATTGTTGGTGCTCATCTAGATTTTGATCCCACTCCAACGGCTAAAGGATTATCCGCAAAACAGATCACAGTTCATCGAACCTATTTAAAGAAAAAATTAGTGCCGTTTTTTACCACTAAGTCAGAATCACCAAAAACGGGAACTGTCGAAGTAAAAAAATTTATGCGCACTGCTTTTATGAAAGATCTGAATGGTCTTAAGAAGAAATTCAATGATCTCGCGTATGAAGCGGGTTGCAATGCAATACTGAATCTTGAAATTGAATCGACAACTTTTAGCGAAGGAAATTATAATTATACGGTCCATGCATGCCAAGGTGACTTTGCTATAGTAACAGAACAATCTATGTGCAGGACCGAGGTTGAATCACAGGAATCAATATTTGAAATTGAGCAAGTGATAGATAATTTCGAGGATCTCTTTGATTCAATTTTCGAAAGGGAAAATAAAATTAGAGAAGACCAGTTCAAAGATGAAGGAAACTTAGGCTGTCTTTACATTATAATTATCGCTCTTATTATTTTTATATTCGCAACGATTGTTAATTGATAAAAGAAATACAACCTATTTATGATGCTGTTAAATTAAGAAACTGATTTCTTCTGATTTAACGAGTGTATTGCATGTTTAATTTTCTATTAAAATTTAATTTTTACATGCTAATAGTGATTGTAAAACAGTGTGCTGTCTCATCCTGAGATTTTTAATGAAACTACAGGGTAAATATGTGATTTCGGATTGCTTTTGTAATTTAGGATTTAAGAAATGCTGTCATTGAATAAAATCGATCATATTTTGACTTCTGTCAGGGTTTTCTTTCAGATGATGAACAAAGACTATAAGCGGACTCTAGAATCTGAAATGTCTGATACTTTAGACAAAGTTGACACGATAGTTGATGCAATCTCGTATAGCTTAAAACAAAATGATAGATACTCCAGCGAAGAAATTCAAAGCATGCATGAGCTTGAAAAGACTATTTCAGTCATAAGGGGATCTTTATGTACGTTGATTGATGCGTTTAAATTATCATCAACGATTAATCATTCGTTAGCAGTCTTTGCCACTCAAACGGTTGCTCAATGCAAAGAAATTATTTGTGCGGTTAATCTTTCAACAGACTGATTTGGTTTGGTTGATTTGAGTTCTCGATCTCAATCCGCACCTGGAAATGCAGCTGGGTCTACCTTGAAACAATTTTCAACTCTGTGGACCTTCTGCTAGCTGATAGGCATAATACTTCCTATTTATAGGTGTAAAACCAATCACAGCTTATTCGTGATTCGTACATCATTAGGTCAGAATTTCAACTTCAGCAAGTCTTTCGTATAGCCGAAGTGGGAGGCCGCTATTTAAACAGCAGACCGAGCTTATCCTATGTGATTTTGGCTCTTAAAAAATTTCAGATAACTGCGCTTGCATTGGCTCCTGATGTATTCTTCGAGCCAATAAAGGACTACAACCCCACAGCGATTGCGATAGTGTTGCTGTCGGCATATACAAGTTGCTTGAAAAAGCTAGATCACTCAAGATACAAATCATTATTAACAATATAACGTGCGAATTCGTCACCTTCGTAATATATTATTCCACCTTTAAAATTTGTGCGGAGTATGAAGTTGAACTCCTTCAGCAGTAAATTATCAAATTCAATTTTTGCTATTTCATTAGTTTCAGATGATTTGCCTTGTGTCTTCGTACTTAGAAAATCAAAATTTTCATTTGCAATATTAAGGTCGTTTACAATAATTCCGCATATAGTAAAATTATTACTTTTTACTTCTATATTGAACCATTCACATATGGACCTATTTTTAACGTGGAAATTTAGCAGAATCTTCGGGGATTTACCTTTGCTTTTTAAAAAACAAAAGATTTTATGTAACTCTATTAGACGAGCCAAAGTGTCTGGGTATTTAGCTAAATTAAATCCGTACTTATTGATGATAAAATTCATAGAGTTTTTCTTTTAAAAATTTAAGGAGATTGAAATGGCCATATAACATTTTTTCAAAATTTTTTCATAAACGCTAGTAGATCTATGATAAAATCGCTAGGAGATGTTTGAAAACCCTTATTATTATTTTCACAGGTTCCAATAATTAATTGTTTTTTTGCCCTAGTCATTCCCACATAAAGTAATCTTTTCTGCTCTTGAATTAATTTTAATTTTTCGTCATTATCTATCATAGCTCTCAACGGATATGGAGGATAATTTGAATCAATAACAGAGGGAAGAAATACATATTCAAATTCAAGTCCTTTAGACTTATGTATGGTACTAATAACGAGGTTGTCATCGTCAAGAATTAGGTCAGATTCTTTTATGGTTTGTAATATTGATGCTGTGTCACTAACAAAGTTACCAAATTCTTTTCTAGATAAATTTTCTTTTGACCATTTGATAAGCTTATCACGCAGCTCTTTCACCTGTTCAGAATTGATATCATGAAGGTTATTGCTAATAACTGTATGAAAGTAAAGATCGAAAATATCCTCTAAATCAACATTACTATTTTTAATTTTTTCGAATTCGCCAAATAGGATGGTAGCTTTTTGGGTAAAAACGCGCAAACAATCCTCAATTTTATTGGTTAATTCTGTGAGTTCAAATAATTTTTCTTTAATTTTAGCTCGTACAAACTCTAGAAAATTTGCTCCAGCTCTGACATCATCTAAAGCATTGTGGGAGTTAACACCATCTATTTTAAATTCGTTTAAAAGGTACTCCAATCTATGCGATTTTAAATTGGGAAAAAGTCTTCGCGATAGTTCTAATGTACACAACATTTTTAAGTTGTTGAAATTTTCAAAGTGTTTATTATTATTTTTTAATAAATTCGATTTAATCATTTTTTTATCAAAAGATAAATTATGTGCTATTAATGTTTTGTCTCGAACAAAAGAAAAGAAATTTTCAAACTGTAAATTAAAGTCCAACCCAATAGATTTCAACTTTTCATCTGATATCTTGTGAATATGTTCAGATTCGTGTACAGATTTGTCAGATAAACAGTAAAGATCTAACTCACGTTCAACCTCAGAATCTTTGACATATATTGCAGCTATTTGAATGATGTTATCATCAGCATTCAGCCCTGTAGTTTCAGTATCAAAAAAAACATATCCTTCTTCACATGCCCTAATAAAATCAGTAAAAAACTTTTCACCATATCCATGTAAGATAGAAAAATCTGAAATTTTACCCCCGCACTTAACTAGTTCAGACACTATAGATAATGCTTTTAATTGTGGCGTAAGTGTGTCAGATGCTAAATTTTCAGACAGGTAATTTCCTGCTAGATTCCATAATAGCCTTGCCCAAGCTATATGATCACTATCATCATTTAGGCAGTGAACAAATGATATGAAGTCCAATGCCGACTTAGAGGTAAGGATATCATCTTTTGATACCTTGAAATGCCGGATTTCATTAGATTGAAAAATATCTGAAACTTCATCAACTAAGGCATTAGTTGGACATAAGAATGCAATATTTTTCTTGTGTGCGGCCAATTTTAATGCATGTTGAAGCATTTTACAGAGCTGAGCTTCTTCAGTTGAGCGATGAATGTGTATCAACGCATTCTGATTCAACGGAACAGCACTCCTAATTTCAGAGTGAAATCTTTGAGGAAAATTTAAACTCATGTATTTTTTAAAAAAATCTACCAAGTTCTGAGGGCTTCTATAATTTATGCTAAGTTCAAACCTACTAGAGCCTAACTCCTTATCCGTTACTTCAATACTCGCACCAAGAAAACGATAAATCGATTGATTAATATCACCGAGCATAAGTACATGTGAGTCATCAGAAATATGATACCTTATTATTAACCACTGCATTGGGGATAAATCCTGACACTCGTCAATTTGAATCCAAGAATATTTTTTTGGCTCGACTTTAATTGAGCAGCATAAGGCATCATCATAGTCATACAGGAACATGTTTTCCTTGAGCCGCCTGTATTCGTTTCCAATTGAAATAGAAACAGCAACCAGTATATATAAAGAAATTCCGGCTTTTGAAATTTCCGTTTCCTCGTAAATCAAATTTATTTTTTCGGTCGCGAAATTTATATAATCTTGGCGTAAAGATATATTGCTTATTGCATCCTCCAACAGAGGCTGAATTATCGAATATATCTTTCTGTAATCGATTTTTATTTGCTTCCCTGTAGATGGCAGAGTAGCGCCATTGACTATGAATTTTAAATCATTACTCTTGATGTCATGTGCGTTTATTTCTAATGTTTTTATAATTTTTTTAAATTCATCTGAATTAAAATATTCGATAAATTTTGATGAACCATTCCCTACAGAGTATGCGTTCTTTTGAATAAGTATTTCCTCATTAAAACTGTATTCAGTGTTTTTGGCTGTTTCATGAGATTTGTAGTGGAAATAATTATTGGCATTTATTTTTATGGTCTTTTCACTACTACGCCACAAATAATTCGATATGTCAGGTAGACAAAGCTTTTTGCTGTAGGGAAAGTATTTAGATTCACGGAGAAGCTTTAAAGCAAGAGCATGAGAATTTCCAATAAACATTTTTTTAAGTACATCTAAGTGAACCTTACCACTCACTCTATTGTACATGGACAAAGCTGCTCTATTTGTAAATGTTATACATAGTATTTTTTCTGGGTTGACACCATCTGAAAGGGCTTTTTTTAATCTTTCAGTTAGAACTTCGGTTTTTCCTGAACCTGCAGAAGCAATACATGCATGCCTTCCCTCGGAAAGCTGTATGACATCTTGTTGTTGCTTGTTAAAATTTAACATTTCAGTAAAACAAGTAAAAGTTTATTCCATCTTTATCTACTATATATAATGGGTGCGTATGCTTGCTGTAAATTTTGAATTTTTCAACAGCTTCTGATTTTGTAAAGGGCCCTTCATGAGTGATACTTTCATTTTTTTTTGAGAAAAGCTCATCAAAAAAAATGTCACCCTGTTTGATTGTAATTTCATCGAAATTAATTTCCATTATACCCCTCTATAAAATATCGCTGTACAAATTAGATAAATACAAATTATTAGAAAGTATATCGTTGTGCCTAATTATAAATTTTAATACGGATTTTTATGTCTTAATGATTGAAATTAATTTATTTTTTGATTTCCATCTTAAGTAAGTTGTTTTGTAATTTCATTACTTACTATTCTCCTATAAATTTCATATTTTTGATAGATATATATGTGCCGAATTTTACAAATCTCGTAGATTTGTCTGTTTATCTCTTATAAGTTCAATTATCGACTAGTAATCTAAGGTCTGTCTTTGTGTTTTGCAATGTAAATTTACAAATTAGTTAAGGTAACCAACAAATATGATTGAGAAAACAATTGTTTAGATAAAAGCGAACCTTCCTACCAATTCTTGAACTAATCATTTCCAAAACTTATTTTCAAGAATCACTGCCCTTAATGTTTCGGAAATGCTTGTCTATTTTCTCAAATTTATTACATACATAATGTATTCATAGTTCATGGATTTCATCTTTTTACGCTGCCTTACAAAGCTTAGTTTGCAATGCAGTATGCACTATTACTCACGTCGGCTGCTGTATTCAAACTGCAGCCTGCTACAAAAATTTTTAAACGCGCTGCTCGACTCTTCTGAAAACATGCATTTCTAGACGAATTTCCTTTTATTTATACCGTACTGACAACAACATTAATCAAGACAAAACAGTTACTTATTCTGATTGGCTAGAGTCAGGTAGATGACAAAAAATCGTATATGCCCCCTTTGGCCTTGCTCTACAAGGGCGGTCGCTAATTTTGTTTCAAGAATTAAAATAGATGGATTATTACAACTATCCGTATAATCATGCTGCTTTATAACGACTAATGAATGTGTAATTAACAAAATTACTACTCTGGTTATCTTAACAGATGCAGTTTTAAAGACTCCTTCGTTGAAACAAATTTGCAAAATGGTCTTAATTACAGCGTTAGGGTTTGTGGTCACTAAATAGGTTCAGGTTAGTTATAGTGTTGTACTATTTCCATTTTTTATCCTAAATTTGGATACCGTTCGTTATAAATATCCTCGATTGCATGCTTTGAGAACCGATTGTCTTCAATCGTTATAGGTATTCCGAATCCTATCTGTCAACTGCAATCCAAATATTATTCGGGACTTACTGCTGGAAACATGTTGGTGATCAATGCAAATTTCGCCATCGTTTTGCAACTTGTGTCGGTTTTAATCGAGCATCCATTTCAAGGTGTCCTAGGATAACAATTCAAAGTAAACTTCGATCACATTCATTGGTAAATATTAAATTTGAGGGCAAAAATGTGGATCCAAATCTGGAAATAGAGCAATTGAGTGATTGAGCTTGATATCCTTTGGTTTGTGTATAGGTAATTTATTAAATGTTGGTTTAATAAGTTCTAAACAAATTGCGCCTCTAGATAGTGTCTTACCTTGACCGCGCCAACCAAACCGTTTTGTAAAATGTAATCTAGGCATGAATAACCATCAAATGCTTGATTGGGTTTCAGAAACCAAGCGTTTGCTTGTTCGTGAATGCGAAACATCTGATGTAATAATTGATAGATAGCCAGTAGATGCGAAATCATCTGGAGGGCATAGGTATCAGTGCTATCGCTCAAGCTATTGCTTTGCCAAGCATTCAAAGTGTCAACATCATGAAAACCCAAAAGCCGATAAGAGTCTTCAAGTGAAAGCGACCATTCTCTTGAGAGATCCATCAAAAGTGTATACCCAACGGCATTTAATGTTTCTTTTTTCTCATCAGCCATATTTAACCTTTAAAGGTTTGCCGCAATATTTACAGGGTTAAGACTTATTATTAGGTAAACAGGTCATTCCTTTGACACTATTTACCTGTCGCAAAACTTATGAAGTTTTATGTAGCCAAAAATGTAATCTCGAATCATTCGAATGGAATAGCATTCGAATGTACTCTCGGAACCCTGGCTATTTTTGGTGAAACACGCTTAATCAGATGAACGTCATCAGTGTCAACGCGCTTGCCTGATAGTCTCAAGTTTTACAATTTCTACGGAAGCACCCAACTTGTTACTTTTGTTTAAGAGCCCATTAAGAACCAGCCCTTGATAAAAGGTGTAACAGTTTTCGCCTCCTTTTGGTAAATGGTAAATGCTGCCAGATGCCTGAGTCCAAATGAATTTGGTCTCTTCCTCAACTAGGTTATCAGTATTATGGGCGCCACTCGACAAACGCCATTCTTCATCGCCCCAGCGCCAAGCGGCAAAAATTTTATAGAACACTTCTTCATCCGTTGTGAATTTTAAAATCGTCCAGCCGTCTGGGTGTTGGTCATATATCATTTGAAACGCTCCTTAGTGAAGCACTAACAGTGTATATATGTACAGTACTATAAATTAAAGAAGTGCCTCTGTCTCAATTGAAACAGAAAATTTTTGTCCTTTTGGAAAGATTTTTAGATGGTAATTTGAAGGTGTTTAATCGTTGTGGACGGTTAATGATTGATTTGTCTGCATCTGATAAGGTAGTTCAAGCCCTATTTCAAAATCTGAAAATCAATTCGCCCGCAGCTATTTTGGAGCAGTTTGAATTTAGAAAGAAATTCCTCAAGGAAAGTTCCTATTTCGTGGAAATCAGCAAAATTCAGGTCTCGTGAATATAAATCATTGTAGTAGAAACATCCGCATGACCCAGTCTGTCCATTGTTGCTTTGAGATTTTGACCTGAGGCTTTCAAAAAGTAAGATGCATGTGCATGGCGTAACCAATGCGCTGATGCCTTTTCCAAATAGCTAGCATCTCGAAGCAGTGAGCCTTTGTCGCGCTCACATTCGGTTGCCTCTGCGGCTAAAATTTTTGCCTTACAAGCTAAGTCAAAAGACTCACGTAAAATCTGAATTATTCGTCTACCGCTTATCGCTTTATTTATGTTACTGCTTGGAATAAGTTTCATTGGATCTTTGAAAAGTGGAATTTCAGAGGTGCAACCCATCGCGATCCGAAACTCTTTCATTACAGACACAACATCATCGAATAACTCTAAACAGCGAGGTTTATCTCCTTTTCCTACAACATTCAGCAGCCATTTTCTATCTCTAATTGAGATGTCGCCATAGGTATGGTTTGCTGCTTCTGACAGTCGGAGTCCTGTTCCAACTAGCAGCTGAATAATGTATCTCGCTCTAAGGAAACCGAATTTTTCACGAGCTGACTGAGCCTGCTGTTCGGCGTAAAACAAAGTGTCTATTGTAAAATCAACAAGTTCGTCGGAAATGGTCCTTTCTGAGAAGGATTTTTTGATGGTGCTCTGTCTATTCCTTGTTCTAGGTGACATCGCAGGGTTTGCATTCAAATGCCCTGAAGTCACAAGAAAAGTGTACATAGACTCTACAATTCGTTTGGCCAACCCATGACTATTTTCACTTAGACCAGTTATCACCTTGGATTGGTTGTCTGCATTCAACATTTTTGTTGCCAATGGATCTTTAGTATACCGGATCTCAAATGGCCGCCAGTTATGATTTAAAGCAATACCGTCTTTGTGAAATTTACGTTCTTTTGTTGAACACCAGTTGATTGGTGGTGATTTGATAAATTCTAAGTACGAGAGCCAGTCGGCACGATTTACAGCACTGATTGGTTTTTGCTTTTCATGGATGAGCCACAACAAAAACCGTTCAACTTCTTTGAGATAATTTTCTAGAGTGTTTGGTTTGCTGATGAATTGCGAAAGGTATTCAATAACAACTTGCCAATCATCATCGCTGTCCAGCATGGACATCGATTCAGCTCGATTAAAACCAGCCTCAAATTTTGGTGGATTTGTCACAAATACGGGTTTTCCATTCTGGATAGCGAGAAGAGGTTTAATCATAAAAGTTTAAAATTGGATTAAATTCTTATAATTATAAACTACTCACAATAAGAGTAGTGAGAAATTTATCTTGATAACTTTCATCGGGGAGGACTTATTTAAAGTTAAGTACCCTTTAAGGCATTGCTTTAGTTAAATTAGGAATGATCTGAGACTAGATGGTCGATGGAGCTTCGGGAGCCAATACATGAGATTAACTTTGATCTTGGTTCTTCTGAGATTTCAGTAAATTGTTTCTCGCTAAGCCACGCTTGACCCCGAGGCATGTTTTTCCAAATCGACGGATTTGTTCAAAGTTGGGGATCACTCCTTTTGCCATCGCATGTTCCCAATAGCTTATTTCACCATCAACCAATTCCAGCAATTTCTTTGGGCAGCCTTGGCAATCAATATTAGAGCCACAGATAAATGTACTTGGTTCGTACAAGGGAAATTCAGCTTTAACTTCGTCGATGATTTGTCGCATCGCAGTTACGCGGTCAGGCTTACGAGGGCGGTTCCAATCAAGTTCTGCGAGTTTAGACATTTGAGAGTCCTAAGCAGTAACAACTGAACAAGATTTTAGGATAACTGAGTCGGCTGCGAAATCCCTCTTTTGAGGTATCCGCAATCCGACCATTCTGCGATGATTTAAGTTAACGCTCTTATCATGCCTCGGATCAGTGACGCGCAGCGAGCTTGAATTTCGCCACCAGCCTCTGCAATTCGGCAGCAAGACGAGCAAGTTCTCCAGCCATGTCGGCAGTTTGTGAAGCCCCCGAGCTTGTTTGGGTTGATACATCACTGATCCGAGTAATGTTCACATTAATTTGCTCTGCAACGGTACTTTGCTCTTCAGCCGCAGATGCGATTTGAGTCGTACGATCATGGATCGCATGCACGCCTTCAACGATAGCAGTTAATAACACAGACATTTGTCCCATTTGCTCATTGCCAGAATTTGCTTTTTCAACACTGATATTCATCGAATTTACCGACTGTCTTGCGGTCTGTTGCAAATTATCTATCATGCTGCGGATATCGACTGTGGACTGTTGAGTTCGTTGGGCTAAATGCCTAACTTCATCAGCAACAACTGCGAAACCTCGACCTTGTTCACCAGCACGAGCTGCTTCGATCGCAGCATTTAAGGCTAATAAATTAGTTTGTTCGGCAACACCATTAATCACATCCAATACACTGTTAATTTCCTGAGTGTGTTGGTAAAGCATATCCAATTGCTGCCCGGTCACTTGCACTTGGTGGGTTAAATCAGAGATTAGCCGGCGAGTTAGTTCTAATTGCTGCTGTCCAGCCGCAGTCCGTTCTTTGATGTGCTCAGCTTGCTCTGCAGCTTGTGCTGTACTCATTGCCACATCAGCGACCGTAGCGGACATCTCATGCATTGCTGTGGCGGCTTGTGCGGTGTCAAGTTGCTGTTGGGTAACCCCTTGTTTGGTCAGTTCAGTAATTGCGGAAGCTTCTTCAGCTGCTGTTGCAACCTGATCAGTAGCGGAACGAATGTCTAGAAGCACATTATTTAATTCACCAGTAACTTGATTAAGTCCTTCAGAGAGATGCCCAAACTCATCACGTGTTTGGATATTGCTACGATGTGTTAAATTGTGAGACATTAAAAATGACATCAAGTGATCAAGTTCGATGATAGAATTTCTAATTGTTCGAGATATAAAAACACTAATCCAAAGCACTAAGCCAATCATACCAACCAGCGCCAAACCAATCGTCCACATCAAACGGAAAGACTGACTGACCATAGTGTCGGCCGTTTTATCTAAAGTTGATAAGATTAAATTTTGAATTTCTTTGAGCTGGCTAATTCTATTTGTCGCAACATCGAACCATTCAGATGGACTTCCGATTAATTCTTGACCCACCATTGAATTTTGAAGTGTTTCGATTTGAAGTGGATAGCCATCTACATCGATCTTGGCAGGCTCAACTTCGATGTTCTGTTCTTTTAACCAAGACGAACTTATAACTTGGATTTTAAAAATTTGTTGTTCGCCGAAATTTGTTTGCCATCTTCGTAACAGACTATCTGAAAGCTTTTTTTCTGAAAGCATAAGACTCACAATTGCACGCTCACGTCCAGCACGTTCCATCCAATTTAGTAGTGAGACTAGGTTGTTTAAGCCCTGCCTCTCTTTAAGATCTGCAACTAGTGTGGAAGTATCTGCGATGGTTGAAATTAAGAGAGTGATTTGTTCAGTATAGATTTTCGTTAATTCTGTCGGTTTTAATTGGAAATTATCAATTTGACGACGGGCACTGAGGATTTGCTCGATACCCTCGGCATGTTTTTCAAGTAGGGGTTGACTTAATTTTTGTCTAGCACTATCGAGAGCAACTCTAGCTTTTTGCATCTCATCTTTGAATTGTGCCCCATTACTGTTTAAAAACACTCCACTTGAACCACGTTCTGCCTGCAGAGCAATGATATAGCCAACTAGCTGAGAAGAATCAACTACTAAACCTTTCACATGCTTTGCAGATTGATAATGTTGATAAAGGCCAAACAATTGCTGACCTGCCATCAGAGCAATTAATACCATCGGTAAAAACAATAAAAGTGCTAATTTTTTACCGATCGAGAAATTTTTAATAAATGTCCACATAATCACTCCCTGCGTTTGTTCAAGCGCGAATGTTGGATTGATTCCTCAAATATTCCGGTGTAAATCTAAAATAGACACCGGTTCCGCCCTGCTCTCGTTTTGCAATTTTCAAATTACCAAACAACTGTCGACTGCGTTCTTGCATAATCGCAAGTCCATAGTGATTTAATTTTTCTGCACGTTCAGGAATACCAATACCATTGTCTTCCACTGCTAACTCAATGCTTTGGTCTGTTTGCTGTAATAACCGGATAATCACCTGAGTCCCCTTGCTATGATGAACTGCATTTTGACTTGACTCTCGGATTATTTGCAGAAGATGAATTTCTTCGTGTGGAGAAAGTGGTACGTTAAGTAATTGATAATCAACTATAAACTGTAATCCAGACTGTGAGGAAAGTGCTTGAACTGCCTGATCGATCGCTTGCGCGAGTCCACCACCTTCAACTTTAAGACGAAAGGTTGTTAGCAATTCACGCAACTGCCGATATGCGTTATCTAACCCCTGCTTTAATTCCGCTGTAATGTCTAACATCATGACATCGTCATGTTTTGGGATGGCCTTGTTCAAGCGAGTGACTTGAATTTTTAAATACGACAATGCTTGTGCAAGGGAATCATGTAACTCACGTGCAATTACAGTTCTTTCTTGCATTAATGCAATACGTCGAGTTTGCTCATGCTCACTTTTTAAACCCATCGCGATTGCTATATGGTCCGCTACTGTTCTCAGGAGTTGTTTCTGCCAATCAAGTAAATCAGATGTAGAGCCAGTTCTGACTACTAAGACACCATAATAATGGCTGTCTCTTTGAACCGCATATCTATAGACATAACCATCTGCGCCACACTCACCTAATTCATTAGCCGTGATGCAGTCATGACAACTTGTTTGCTCACAAGGGTCTTGGTTTGAATTTGGTACGATCTGTAGATAAGGCTTGTCGCCATTTTCCGTGATGAGACAGAGCTCAATATCATCAATAGTGACAACTGTTTGCAAATTTTTGACAATGATATCAAGTCTCGACTTATCAACCGTTTCTACAGTTAATTCGCGAATCATGTCATACAAAAACTGTAATTTGATATTAGTTGTTTGCAACGCTGCAGTTTGTGAATCGACTCTTTTTTGTAAATTTCCATACATCGAAGCAATCGCATCAGACATTTTATTGAGTGTATTAGCTAACACGCCCAGTTCATCAGGCTGTTGCTGGTTCAGTCGTGTAGTAAAGTCACCTTGACCAATACGATGTGCAGCGCGAGTCAATTCCGTCAGAGGTTGTTCTACACGATTTCGTAACCAGTGAAGAACCACTGCTGCAAGTAGAACAGTTGCAAACAATGCGATCACTTGTACTGCCCTTAATAATCTAACTTTATACTCCGCATCACGCTGGATTTGATTCACTAAATCATCGAGTAGATCAACTTGGCTAGTAGCTAAAGTAAATCTCTCATCAATTTGAAGGTTTAATAATTTCTCATCGATGATTTCCCATGCTGCCTTACCTTGATCGAAAGTGTTGCTCATATGATTTTGTTGGGAATTAAGTCTTTTAAATACGGGATGTCGCCAAGTCTCAAAGATTTTTTGTTTTGCTCGATGAAATGCTGGATCAGTTGGCGTGGCCGACAACATCACCACTTTGTAAGTTTGCATGCGCAACGAACCTGCAATATTAATTGCTAATGCATCGCTATCAGCACGTTCTGATATCCAATAGGAAATGATCATAGTGCCAAGCGCAAGAGCGACAATTAATGCGAGTGCGACTCCGATCCGAGTCACAATTGAAAATTTCATCTTATTGATCATTGTTTATCCCAAACTGTAACGAGACTAACTCGTTTTCAACGTTTTCGCCTGCTTTTATGACTGAACACAGGGGCTACTCCCTTTGCTCCAACTCGATGAAACTAAGTTATTCAGACCAACAGCACAAACGAACCATGCCTTAATTATCAACGATTTACAGAATTTCACATCTACCCATTTAGAGGTAGAAAATCAGAATTGTACCGAAATACCCCACGTAGCAAGCTTATTCTAGATCAATCATGATTCCCCTCGGCAATCTTATATTGCAGGCAAGTTCAGCACCGATGGACGTTAAAAAATTAGCCGTACCATCGCCAGCAGGAGAAAACAATGAGTCACTTGCTCGACAAATTGCGTTTTTTTAAAACACGCAAAACCCCATTCGCCGAGGGTCATGGCGTCACCACGAATGCAGATAGAACCTGGGAACAGGGCTACCGTCAACGTTGGCAGCACGACAAAATCGTGCGCTCAACTCACGGCGTAAACTGCACCGGCTCTTGTAGCTGGAAAATCTATGTCAAAGACGGCCTAGTCACTTGGGAAACCCAACAAACCGACTACCCACGTACACGGCCCGATTTACCAAACCATGAGCCGCGTGGTTGCCCTCGAGGCGCTAGCTATTCTTGGTATATCTACAGCGCTAACCGCTTGAAATATCCGAAAGTTCGCCAACATCTGATGAAATTATGGCGAGAAGCTCGTGCAGTTCATCAAGATCCAGTTTTGGCTTGGCAATCAATTATCCAAGACCCGGTGAAAGCGAAAAGCTACAAAGAACGTCGCGGTTTAGGTGGCTTTATTCGTGCAAGCTGGGACGAAGTAAATGAACTAATCGCAGCAGCCAATATTTACACAGCAAAAACCTACGGCCCTGATCGTATTAATGGCTTCTCGCCAATCCCAGCAATGTCGATGGTATCGTACGCAGCTGGTTCACGCTATCTGTCGTTAATTGGCGGTAACTGCTTAAGTTTCTACGATTGGTATTGTGATCTACCGCCATCCTCACCTCAAGTGTGGGGCGAACAAACTGACGTTCCAGAATCAGCAGACTGGTACAACTCCAATTACATCATCGTTTGGGGTTCGAATGTTCCGCAGACCCGCACGCCTGACGCACATTTCTTATCTGAGGTTCGTTACAAAGGCACTAAAACTTGCGTAATCACTTCGGATTACTCAGAAGCTTCCAAATTTGGTGATACATGGCTAGCACCCAAACAAGGAACAGATGCTGCATTAGCAATGGCATTTGGCCATGTGATTTTACGTGAGTTCCACGTAGAAAATCCAAGCACCTACTTCACTGATTATGTACGTCGCTACACTGACATGCCAATGCTAGTGATGTTAGAGGAACAAGACGGAAAACTGACTCAAGGGCGCTTCTTAAGAGCTGCCGATTTAGTTGATAACCTCGGCGAAGCCAATAATCCAGACTGGAAAACCATCGGTGTCAAACAAAATGGTGAACTGACCAGTCCAAATGGCTCCATCGGTTATAGGTGGGGTAAAAAGGCGGAAGAGCCTGGCAAGTGGAATCTAGAGCAAAAAGATAAAGATGGTGAAGTCGAACTATTACTGTCTTTGGTTAAAAATCACGACGAAATTGCCGAAGTCGCATTCCCATATTTTGGCGGTGCACCGCACGAATACAAATATTTTCAGCACACCGAGCATGCGGAAGTGCAGGTTCGTCAGATCCCGGTTCGTCGCGTTCGTCTAGCAAATGGTAAAGAAGCGCTAGTTGCTACAGTGTTCGATTTAACATTGGCTCACTATGGCGTAGACAATGGCCTGAATGACCCTAGCCGAGCAAAATCGTTCGAAGACAATGTGCCATATACGCCAAAATGGCAGCAAGCGATTACCGGTGTCGAACCAGAAGCGGTGATCCGTGTGGCCCGCGAATTCGCCAGAAATGCGGATAAAACTCGCGGACGCTCTATGGTCATAGTCGGTGCGGCACTTAATCACTGGTACCATATGGACATGAACTACCGTGGCCTCATCAATATGTTGATGATGTGCGGTTGTATCGGCCAAAGTGGCGGCGGTTGGGCGCATTACGTCGGTCAAGAAAAACTCCGTCCACAAACCGGTTGGGCACCGCTAGCTTTTGCGCTGGATTGGCAACGTCCGCCACGTCATATGAACGGCACTTCATTTTTCTACAACCACTCTAGCCAATGGCGCTATGAAAAATTGGACATGGCGGAAGTAATTTCACCTTTAGCCAATAAAGAAAAATGGACCGGTTCCATCATCGACTTTAACAGCCGTGCAGAACGCATGGGCTGGTTGCCCTCCGCTCCGCAACTTGGCACTAACCCACTGCATGTTGCGGCGAAAGCAAAAGCCGCAGGCATGGACGTTAAAGATTATGTGGTAGAGCAATTAAAAACTGGTGCAATTAAGTTCGCCTGTGTCGAACCAGAGAACCCAGTTAACTTCCCGAAAAACATGTTTATTTGGCGTTCAAACTTGCTCGGTTCAAGTGGTAAAGGCCATGAGTATATGCTCAAGCATTTACTCGGCACCAAACACGGTTTGATGGGCAAAGATCTCGGCGAATCTGGCGGTAAAAAACCTGAGGATGTGGCTTGGGTAGACCAAGGCGCCGAGGGTAAAGTCGACTTGTGGGTCACTCTAGATTTCCGGATGTCGACCACTTGTTTATATTCAGACATCGTACTGCCAACTGCAACTTGGTACGAAAAAGATGATATGAATACATCGGACATGCATCCGTTTATTCATCCACTATCAGCAGCCATCGATCCAGTATGGGAAGCACGGAGCGACTGGGAGATATTCAAAGGCATCGCCAAAGAATTCTCAAGATTGTGCCCAAATCACTTAGGTGTAGAAACCGACGTGGTCACCATTCCGATGCACCATGACACCCCGGCAGAACTTGCACAGCCTTATGGCGTAAAAGCATGGTGGAAAGGCGAATGTGAACCAGTGCCTGGTGTGACTATGCCACACATCAATGTGGTTGAGCGTGATTATCCGAATACCTATCAGCGTTTTACCTCACTTGGGCCGCTCCTTGAGAAGATCGGCAACGGTGGCAAAGGGATCGGCTGGGACACTAAAGACGAAGTTAAATTCCTGAAGCAGCTAAACCGCACACACGTTAAAGACGGTGTGAATCAAGGGATGGCACGCATCGAAAGTGCGATTGATGCTTGTGAAGTTATTTTGTCACTTGCTCCAGAAACCAACGGCCACGTTGCTGTAAAAGCCTGGGATGCCTTGTCGAAGATTACCGGACGAGACCATACCCATCTGGCGACCAATAAAGAAGAAGAAAAAATTCGCTGGCGCGACATTGTCGCTCAGCCGCGGAAAATTATCTCTTCGCCAACTTGGTCAGGCTTAGAAGATGAGCATGTGTCCTACAACGCTGGTTACACCAATGTGCATGAGCTTATTCCATGGCGCACCATCACTGGGCGTCAGCAGTTCTATCAAGATCATGAATGGATGCGCGATTTTGGCGAACAGCAATGTGCATACAAACCGCCTATCAACTTAAAAACTGTACAACCTGTGCTGCAGAAGAAGCCAAATGGCAACAAGGAAATCGTGCTGAACTGGATCACTCCGCATCAGAAATGGGGGATCCACAGTACCTATACCGACAACCTGTTGATGCTGACACTCTCTCGCGGCGGCCCTATCGTCTGGATCAGCGAGTTGGATGCAAAAGCTGCAGGCATTGAAGATAACGATTGGATTGAAATCTTCAACGTCAACGGCGCCATCGCCGCTCGCGCGGTGGTCTCGCAACGGGTTCCAGAGGGCATGAGCATGATGTATCACGCTCAAGAGCGGATCGTTAACGTACCTGGTGCAGAAACTACCGGGACTCGTGGCGGCATTCACAACTCTGTGACTCGCGCAGTGATGAAACCGACCCACATGATTGGTGGTTATGCCCAGCAATCTTACGGCTTTAACTACTACGGTACTGTGGGCTGTAACCGCGATGAATTTGTCATTGTCCGCAAAATGGCCAAAGTCGACTGGTTAGATACTAAATAAGTTGGAGTATGTGAAATGAAAGTCAGAGCTCAAATTGGCATGGTGCTGAACCTCGATAAGTGCATCGGCTGCCACACTTGCTCCATTACGTGCAAAAACGTATGGACCTCGCGTGAAGGGGTGGAATATGCGTGGTTCAACAACGTTGAAACCAAACCTGGCATTGGTTTTCCTAAAGAATGGGAAAATCAACAAAAATGGCATGGTGGCTGGGTTAAAAACTCAAGCGGTGAATTAGAACTACGTATTGGTGGCAAACGTCGGGTGTTGGCGAATATTTTCGCCAATCCTGACTTACCAGAAATCGACGACTATTACGAACCCTTTGATTTTGATTATCAGCATTTGCATACAGCTGCTGATAGCAAGCATCAACCGGTAGCGCGCCCGCGCTCGTTAATCACAGGCAAACGCATGGAGAAGATCGAATGGGGTCCAAACTGGGAAGAAATTCTTGGGACTGAATTCGAAAAACGGAAAAAAGATCAAAACTTTGCTGACGTGGTGCAAAAAGACATTTACGGTCAATTCGAAAAGACCTTCATGATGTATTTACCACGGTTATGTGAACACTGCCTCAATCCAGCTTGTGTTGCCGCCTGCCCTTCAGGCGCTGCATACAAACGCGAAGAAGATGGCATTGTGCTGATTGACCAAGACAAATGTCGTGGCTGGCGGATGTGTGTATCGGCCTGTCCGTACAAAAAAATCTATTACAACTGGAAAACCGGCAAATCAGAAAAATGTACCTTCTGTTTCCCGCGAATTGAAGCGGGAATGCCAACGGTCTGTTCCGAAACCTGTGTTGGTCGCATTCGTTATTTAGGTGTTCTGTTGTATGACGCAGACCAAATTGCCACAGCCGCCGGTGTTGCCGACGAGAAAGAGTTATATCAAGCACAGCTAGATATGTTCTTGGATCCAAACGACCCAGCGGTGATTGCTGCGGCAAAAGCTGAGGGTATTGCTGACAACTGGATAAAAGCTGCACAACAAAGCCCGGTGTATATGATGGCAATGGAATGGAAGGTTGCACTGCCATTACATCCTGAATATCGCACCCTGCCGATGGTGTGGTACATCCCGCCTCTGTCACCCATTCAAAGTGCGGTGCAAGCCGGTCATGTTGGCACCAATGGCGAAATCCCTGATTTGAAATCGCTGCGGATCCCTCTGCGCTATTTAGCCAACTTGTTGACAGCTGGTGATGAAAAACCGGTCGTGCGCGCACTTGAACGAATGATTGCGATGCGTGCATACAAACGCGCACAACAAGTCGACGGTGTCGAGGATATTGATGTCTTGAAACAAGTGGGTTTGACATCTCACCAAGTTGAGGAAATGTATCGCTACATGGCTTTGGCCAATTACGAAGACCGTTTCGTGATCCCAACCAGTCATCGTGCTTATGCTGAAAATGCCTACGACTTGAAGAGTTCTTGTGGCTTCAGTTTTGGTAATGGCTGCGGCGACGGCAATAACTCGGTGAACCTGTTTGGCGCTAAGGCTAAAGGCGTTCGTCAAGTGATCCCTGTAGAAATTAAGGATTAAGCCATGCAACTGTTACAGGTCATCTCATTATTACTTGATTATCCAACTGATGATTTGGCGGAAAATCGTCAAGAAATAGTTGAGTTAATAAGCAAAAGTTCGTTATCAGAGACCTGTCGCCTGGGGTTGCTGCACTTTGTGCAGCAACGCTTTCATGGCGACTTGATGGAATGGCAAGCTGATTATGACAGCTTGTTCGAACGCGGACGTTCGCTAAGTCTACTGTTATTTGAACATTTACACGGCGAATCTCGCGACCGTGGTCAGGCAATGGTGGATTTGCAGGCGCAATATAAAAGTGCAGGCCTTGAAATCTCATTAAAAGAGCTGCCGGATTATGTTCCGCTTTATTTAGAGTTTTTATCAACGCAAGGCGATGAAAATGCCAAATACGGTTTGCAAGAAGTCGCTCCAATTTTGGGGTTATTAGCAGCCCGATTACAACAACGGAATTGCGACTATCAAGTGCTATTTCATGCCCTATTGGAAGTCTCGGAAGCCGACATCGACCTGACTGATTTACTTAACCAAATCAGTGCGGAAAAGCGCGATGATACGCCAAAAGAGCTCGACAAAGTGTGGGAAGAGGAAATGGTGAGCTTTATGTCGGCGCAGTCCGAAAACAGCTGTCCAAGTAGCCAACACAAACCAAGTGAAGGCCAACGACGTGACCAATTTGTTCCAATTAATACTGATTTGTTAAACGCATCCTCGCTTGCGCGAAATGCAGGAGTTTCATCATGACGCATTTTGATACCTTTGCTTTTGGCATCTATCCCTATATCGCAATGGCTGTGCTGTTTCTAGGTAGTTGGGTTCGCTATGACCGCGAACAATATACTTGGAAAACGAGCTCTAGCCAGCTATTGGAGAAAAAACAACTACGAAAAGGGAGTTATGCATTTCACATCGGCGTCATTGCCATTCTGATGGGCCACGGTGTCGGCTTACTTACACCGCCAGAGGTATGGCATTTAGTCGGGATTGATGCACCAACCAAACAGCTAATCGCGATGGGTGTTGGCGGTTTCTTTGGCTTGATTTGTTTATACGGCTTGGTGACCTTATTGCTGCGTCGTTTAAACAATCCCCGAGTTCGAGCAACCAGCAGCACTATGGATATCGCCATTCTTTGGCTGTTATTAGCACAATTGCTGTTAGGTCTTGCATCAATTTTTGTTTCTGCAGGTCATTTGGATGGGCACGAAATGCTGAAATTGATGGCTTGGGCGCAAAATACAGTGACTTTTAATAGCACGGCCGCAGTGGCCGCCATAAGCGATGTGCATTGGATTTTCAAAGCACATATCTTCTTAGGCATGACGCTATTTGTTGTGTTCCCGTTTAGCCGCTTGGTGCATATGTTTAGTGTGCCACTGCAGTACATTCGTCGCCCACACCAAATTGTTCGTGAAAAGTCATCCCGTTAATTTGCAATGGTCAAGGCTCAGCTCTCTGGGCCTTTCCCACTTAATTTAGACAAAAGGACTCGCCATGATAACGGTGAATCAAGAAGTAATTCCAGAAGCCGACATTTTCGCAGAAATGCAATATCATCCATCCTCCAGCAAACGCCAGGCTATGGTTGATGCGGCGCAAACTTTAATTATTTCAACGTTGCTACGTCAACAAGCCCGCAAATTGGGTTATGTCGATGCACACGAAGAAATTGCAATCGAGAAACTATTGTCGCAACAAGTCGAAGTACCGACAGCACATGACCATGAATGCCATAGTTATTATCTACAAAATACACAACGGTTCTTTAGCTCACCATTACTTGAAGTTCGCCATATACTGCTAGCTTGCCCTGCAGAAGATATACAAGGCCGTATCGATGCCATCGATAATGCGAAGGCTCTGCTCGACCAAATAAGTCAGGGGGAAAGCTTTGCTAAGTTAAGTCAAACCTTTTCTGCTTGCAGTACCAAAGACAGCGGAGGATTATTAGGTCAAATCAGTAAAGGCCAAACTGTGCCTGAATTGGAACGGGTGTTAATGAAACTGCCAATTGGTCTGCATCCTACACCGCTGGAAAGCCGGTATGGCATTCACATTGTTGAAGTATTGCAGCGGGAAGATGGGCAACAATTACCGTTTGAAGCGGTGCAACAACGGATCGCAGACTATTTGAATGAGAAAGTGCGAAGAAAAGCAATCGCCCAATACATCCAACAATTAGTGTCGTCAGCGCAAATTGAAGGATTTGATTTCAATCTCAATCCTAGCCCACTCATGCAATAATTTAGTGGTGCAGTCACTGCAGAAATGGGTATCATCGTAATTTAATTAACGGCAAGCAGATGATTCCCTTTCATTCCCTTTTACACCGAATTTTGACGCAATTAGGCTTTATTGCGCCAAATGAGCAACAGATATCGACCATTACCATCACGGCGCGCTTAAAGGTCGTGTTGGCGGCCTTTTTTGCGCTGTTTGTCGTTGCTTATGTTAGTTATTCCTTATTAAATCAAACTACTTATATATTTCTGTTGGCCTCGATGGGCGCATCGGCAGTTATCATTTTCGCCCTGCCCAGCAGTCCGCTCGCCCGACCTTGGGCCTTCATTGCCGGACATTTTATTCCTGCCGGCATTGGCCTGTTTTGCTCACTCCATATCGAGCAGGTGCCACTGATGGCTGCAACGACAATTGCTGCGGTGATCTTTTCAATGTATTTGTTTGAATGCATGCACCCACCAGGAGGTGCCACGGCTTTAGTCCCGGTGATTTCTGCAGCCTCTGGTCACACCTTGGGTTGGGAGTTCTTAATTTTCCCTGTTGGTTTAAATATACTCCTGATGGGATTTGCGAGTTTTTTATTACGCAGGTTTTTAATCAAGGTTGCGCCGCCAGCCTTAACGCAAGTGCAAGCGTTGCAATCGACCGAGCCGCCAAGAACCCGTTTAAGCATCCAACAAGAAGATATGAACTTCGCGATGAATAGCCTTGATTCAGTGCTTGACGTCAATACCGATATTTTAATGTCGCTATATCAAAAAGCGCAAATGCATGCTTTTGACCGGCAACAAGGTAAACTAATTTGCCAGCAGATTATGTCCAAACACTTATTATCATTACAGAGCCACACTGCAATATCAGAAGCTTGGACACTCTTGCAAGACAATAAAATTAGCATGCTGCCGGTAGTTTCGGATATTGGCAGCTTAATTGGCGTCGTGAGTCTGGTCGATTTTATAAAAAACACCAAGCAGCCATTCAAAACGGGCGTTTTGGGGTATTTTAGTGCGGTGCGCAGTCGACTCAAAAGTCAGGTTTACCAACGAAACTCAGTGAACACAATAATGACGACTGAAGTAATCACTGTGATGAGTGACGACCCCATCAGTCTTCTGGTTCCCCTGTTTACCCAGCAAGGGTTGCATCACGTGCCCGTTGTCGATAGCAACTCCAAACTCGTCGGGATTATAACGCAGTCGGATTTCATTGCGGCGCTGATTGATCAACATGCGCGAAATGCCATTAACGAGCAGATCGGTTGAAATTTTTAATGCAGTTTAATTTGTTGCAACATCCCAAATGCCTGAATGGTACTCCCCTTTAGGTATCCCACACGTTACACCTGATACCAAACCATTGGTATCCTACTGATTATATAGGTATTTTTTAAAGAACATCGATACTATACTCTATAATCGGCTGCGAGAATCGTAGAGAAGGATTGATGTGATGAAAACAAGTTCGTGGTTATTTCCGGTTGCCATTTTTGCCAGTTGTGGGGCTGTGGCCTCCGCAGAGCAAGCTCTGAAAGACAGCACAGTGAAATTCAATTTCCGCTATCGAATCGAACAAGTAAATCCAGATAACAACTTAGATACCGCGCTCGCCTCAACCTTACGTAGCCGGATCAGCATACAAACCGGTAAATGGCAGTTGACCGAAACGCAACATATGAAAGCGTTGGTTGAGTACGACAACGTCAGCAGCCTTGGCGGTGAAACCTACAACAGCAGCATTAATGGGCTTACCCACTATGCGACTATCGCAGATCCAACAGGCACTGATTTAAACCAAGCAGCGTTGCAATACAGCTACAGTGCAGGCGGACAAATGACGCTAGGTCGCCAGCGGTTAAATCTTCTCAATCAACGATTTATTGGCAGCGTTGGCTGGCGTCAAAACGAACAAACCTTCGATGGCATACGACTAGAGCAGCAATTAAATGACCAGTGGCAAATCGATGTGGCGTCATTACACAACGCCAATCGAGTGTTTGGTCCAATCGGCTCCGCTGCTGATCTACACGGACGCTTCAATTTGGCACAACTAAATTGGAAGATGGATCCACAGCATCTTGCCAGTGCTTTCTACTACGACACCGATTTCGACACGTTGAGTAATCGCAGCAGTACAACTTCAGGACTTGATTATCAAGGTGCTGCCGCCGCTTGGAAATGGCAAGTCAGTGTTGCCAGCCAGCAAGACGCGCACGCCGCTAGTAATGACTACCAACTTCACTACCATCGGCTTGAAGGCAGTTACTCAGTTGAGAAACTAACAATCAAAGCATGGCAAGAACGCCTGGCAGGCGATGGCGTCAATGCTTTTCAAACACCTTTTGCTACCTTGCATGCATTTCAAGGTTTTGCGGATATGTTTCTGACAACACCAAGCCAAGGGATCCGTGAAAACGCCTTGCAGATCTCCTACCCATTGAAGGGCATTAAGTCTAGCTTGAGTTACCATCAATTTGATGCGGATGTCGGCAATGCCAAACTTGGTCATGAAGTTGATGCAACTGCCAGTTATGACTATTCGGAAAAACTACAGGTCATGGCCAAATTAGCATTTTATACCGCTGATAGTTACCAAGTGGATACGCAAAAGCTTTGGTTAATGCTGAGCTACCAGCTTTAATCAACAACAGTGACAAGTTGACTCTGTAATACCGTTTTTTTAGCAAAACTGAGGCTCTCCTGACTCACTCGGCCCGGCATTAACTGTCGGTTTTATAGCGCCAATCTAGGCTCAGTTGGCGCTTTTTTTTGTCCAAATTTCACTATTGCAAAACGCCACACCAATTTATCGCACTGATCACTGACTAGATACCACCGGTTACACGTTCACGTCCCCTCAGTTTCGAGGTTTCCGCAATCATCCATTTAATTGATCGTCGACTTTGAGCGAATTACGGTCGTTCAGAACAGATTCTCTTGAAAAAAAGAATGTCGACTTTAGCTTATTTTCAGACATTCGATTTTTCGAGAGCCCAGCAAATAACCTTTAACAAAGTGGCCAAATTCAGTGTGCCGCTACATAGTGCTGATTCAGATAGGTGTACCCAATTGGAGTCATCTGCACGAATTCCTTGCATTCCATCAATCATGATAATACTTATAAATGCACTGCTCCACTTACAAATTTACAGTTTTACTTATAATCCGCAACCTCACTTACAAATCCGTGTTTTAGCTTATTTGGGCAGTTGAGATATCTGTTTTGTGCCACTACATATTGATTGGTATTTCCGATAACCGTCGATTTCTTCCCTGAGATGATATTCCCGCATGTCCTTATCATCAGGCCAGAACTCTTTCGCCCTCGCTCGAATTTCCTCTAATACTGATTCCGGAATAGTCATCTCGTTGCCTCATTTTGAACCACTTGTTAGGCTTGCGTCTGTGTGGCATGAGCAGCCATTAGTCGGCGAGCCTTGGAGATATCAAGCTCGTATTTTCCAACGTGATCGTAATAGCGTGCAGCTTCAGTCGCTGGACCAACAGGCCCGTAGTAGACAATAGAAAGTTCACCATTACGGTATTGAATGATCATTAAGTCATCCACTTTGTCGATAGTAGACTTTCCAATTGGTACGAATCCCGTAATTTGTGCTGTTGTCTTCACGCTGATTCTTCGACCCTGGCTACAGACAACATCAAACCCGTGCTGATTAGCTAGGTGAGCAAGAGAACCTCCTACTTGAAGTGCGCAGTAGAACTCTCCAAGGCGCCCAATTAAATGTCGCACCTCCGTGGGTTTAACACCGAACTCAAGAATCTCTAGGCTGATTAATTCTGAGTACTTATCGTAGAGTTGTTGTATGCGGTCTGGGGTAATCATGGAGTAGCCTAACGTTTGGTTAAGGGGCGGGCTTTAGCCCGTCCCATTGAGCGGAGCGAACGATTTGAACCAGTTGTTATGCGATTTCACGGAACCACCCTCAGTTCAATTTTGGTACCATCTGGAAGATTCTCAATTTGTTTGCCGAGGTCACCAGAGAACCTAACAAGCCCTAGTAACGGTGCTACCTTAACGTTTGAGCCACCATACTCACCGCCTAAAGCACCTGGAATTACCATGTGGTATTTATACCCTGGCTCTAACTTCCCGAGTGTTTTCTCAGCTTCTAAGGCCATAGCTGACATAAACCAATCCTCAAGGAACTCTTCATTATTAATGAGGACGTTGTACTCTTCGATTGATTCAGCTACAACCTCACAATAAACATCTTCAGGACATAGACGCCAAAACCTGTCACTAAAGTCTCTCACGATTAGATTACCAAACTCGTTTTTATAACGATTTCTTGGGGATCAATACCTACCCAGCCCCAAGCTCTTTTGATTTCGTTAAGTATGCTCATATCTCTCATTTCGCATAACGCCCGGCTCAGCTGCGGCTGGCGCGTAGCACCAGACGTCAGTCTGGAGCTGTTTGTTATGCATTTTCCAGACTCATAATGCAAGCTTCGTAACGATCCATATATATTTTTGCTAAATTTTCATTGGCTTCGAAACATTTAGATGCTACTTGATGCGACCATTCTAGATATTCAATAATTCTTGCTTTATCCCAGGCGGGCGGAATACTAGCAACGTTACTACAATGATCTGCAAGCTTTATTAGCTTCACCTCAACTGGCGCTGCAGATATATGCTCTAACTGCGCCTTACGTCTTTCTGAAAGAGATAGTGTTTTATCATCCGTGACCGATTGAATATACGATAGAACTCTTTCACCAAATTCTTTAAGTAGGGTTTCTTTCTGTATTGTAGTATCCTCAAGAATATCATGTAGAATTGCAGCCTCAAGTACACCGTCGTCATCTATTTGAGCGTACTCTGATAATAGAGAGGCAACTTCAATTAAATGATTTATATAAGGAGCACCACCATCTCCTTTGCGCTTTTGATCTTTGTGCGCAATTGAAGCTATCGATAGCGCCTTCAACAATTTATTCATGTGCGATCTCTGGCTTGGTTTTGATGCATAACAGTTATTATGTAGACCTCTTAGTAACATCCAAAATGCAAATCAAATCTATACCTATGAGTTTACTAAAAATCAATAATTTAAGAGGCTAGGTAATCCTCCCATTTTTAACTGCAGTTAAAAGTAGAGGCTATGCGGCCATCAATGGTGGTTTTCCGCCATTGGCTTTATGTGGCCGTTCATGATTGTAAACCAAAGCCATTGCGTGAAATTCACGAACCCAAAGCAGATCAATTTAATGAGCAACATGCATGACCTTTTCCTTCAGTGATTTCTTTATAATCATCTGAGTCTCCATGATTTCTAATGTTTTTTCTTTAATCGTTAATTCAATCGACGGCGTGTTGAAGCTTTCGTAAACTGAATCGATTTGTGCCTCAATTTGCTCATAGACCAAGCTCATCAACCGAACTTTGACCATCTCAGTTTCAAGGGAGTTTGGTTCTTTGCTAACCTCTAGCATGGCCAAGTCTTCGACAAGCGTTTTTTCAATCCGCAAATGAATTTCAGGGCAACCAATTCTTAAGAACTCACCACCTTCAGTCCTCATCCCATGGTAACCACCATAGGTGAAACTCGGGTATCCCGTTTCATCATCCATCCAGATTTTCATTTCCTTGTTCTGTATGACCCGCTTGAGCGACTTCAATCCAAAGTTGACCCCAAACTCATAAGTTAGATAAAAAGTTAGATCTTGTTTTGTCATATCGGGCATCCCCAATTTGTTAGAAGTTAAAAATGAAGCTCCCAGGATAATTTAGAAATTAATTGACGCAACAAATCGAAAAACTGTCATAGCAGGCAGAATCTAATGTTCAAAAAGGTTCTTTTTGCGCCGAAGGATGCGATATCTACCGGCTTGCGGTGTGAGCTTTTGGATATCAAACACACGATAGACATGCGCTTTAGGGGGGCTGAATTGAAAAGCGAAAAGGACCATTTAAAGGGTTCCTGAAATGGTCTCTAATTGTTAAGAGGTATGGTTTTTTTCACGGACATAGCGTAGGGCTACGAAAAAAGCACCGTGGTGATAATTAACGCAGATATTCCGATCGTCAGGAATATTGATGCCATGCTCATTTTTCCTCCGGGCTGCCTTTAAGCATGTTCACAAAAAGTATAGTTATGAATGAGATCATGATCAAGATAGCGCCAATTGCACAACGCATCGAGCCAGCAATAAAGATTTCAGCAAACAACTGTCCATCGCATGGATCGGTCATCGTGGCGAAACCGTTTTCTGATGATGAGCAAGGCTTATTTTCCCCGCCATTTGGATCCGTATATTTATACGGATTATTATTCGCATAAGCATAACGATTAAACATCATCGGATCCGAAGCAGCAAACCCTACCGGATCATCCAAATAAAACCGCCCTATCACGTGGTCAAAATACCGCTGCTGCATATAAAATAATCCGAATCACGATCCAGATTATTTTCTTTTCAAAAAAAGGGATTAGATAGTTAAGGAGATAGTTGCGCGTCCGTGGCAGCTTTTAAAAGAGTATCCCAATCATCCGGGGGATTACCAGACTTTAGCATCTTTGCAAACACTTTGTAAGCATCCGACTTACTCTCGTAGGCTCGTTTGCTTTCTTCATCATTGACCCACGCATAAACAATAATTTTCGATTCAAGATGATAACGAAAGAATAGCCGATACTGCTGAAAAAATTTGGCACGAAACCAATGTTTATTATTATCGCCTAAGGTCGTCCCTTGACGATAGTCTGGCAACGTTGGGTCTTGAGGGATAATCTCAAAGGCCAGCTTATAAATAGCCGCTAACCGCTTCGTGTCGTTTTTCTTAATGTACCCTTGTGGATCTTTTGCTTTTAATGCCTCTACTTTGTCTTTCAACGTTTGGTACTGCTGTGCAAAAAGAGGATGGGTAAATAGCGTCCAACCATTGACCACCATCGGAACATTGTCTGGCAAAGTTATTCATCCTCATCAGACAATGCTGCATCCAAATCCACGTCAACTCCAGCGACCAGCGATGCAACGCTCTGACGCATACTCGCTGATAATAGTTGTAACTTTTCAGGATGCTTTTGCATATCAACAGCCAAAAAGGATAAAAACTGGTCCAGCACAGGATCAGTTTCCGCCGTCTCAGCTCGTTGCATCAGCACACTGCCATCGGATTGGATGATATATTTAATCTTGTCTTTCTTATCCAGGTGCAATGCCTGACGCACAGTACTTGGTACTGTTGTCTGGAAACGATCCGTCAATGTTGATTCTGCTTCCAAAGCCATTTGTGCAAACATGATGTTCTCCGCAGGTTGAAGCTTGCTAATAACGGTTAGTTTAGTCGCAAAGCGAAGGTAATGCAAATGCATTACCTTCGTGCAAGTAGTTAAAATAGCGGCTGCTTGTTCAGCGTTGACGGATGAGATTTCCCGTAAACTTCTGCCAGCTTAGAACGAGAGACATGGGTGTATATCTGAGTGGTGGAGATGCTGGCATGGCCCTGCATTTCCTTTTCATGTGGAAGGTCTGCGCCGTTTTCCAGCATGGTGTGTTGTGGTGATATGGCGAAACAAGTTGCAAATGGTAACGCTTGGTTGCATTCAAAACATTCCCCAGTGAAGCGACCATTCAGTTGATAGAGCAGTGGTTACCTAGTGCGCGGTATTACTTAAAAATGCCGTTAAGGCAAGCACTGCAACCTGAACCTAATAGCAATAACGAATGGGGGCAGTTTTATCGCACGTTAAGATCTGCGCTGTGTAATGCCGCCTTGTCCTTGACTACCGACAACTTCATTGCGCGGACAATTTTTGCGACAAGTCTAATCTCTTTGCCAATACAAATGCAGCCTATCAATCACGAGTGATTCGCCCTTTATCGGTGTTGATGCAATTCTAGGATGCTCTTTTATTTCATAATTCTGAAATGGATACACTTTGGGATGTTCATTAAAAATAAACACTGGGGAATGGGCCACATAATTTTTCGGAGCCAAAGCTAAGGGCATAATAGAGGATGCTCGTTCCAATAAATACGGTGTTGTATCTTTCTTATAATTTAAGTTGAGCATTGGCGTGACCCTTATGGGTCTTCTAATCACAAACCGACTCTGGTGCGGTAATTGGCTGATCTTAATAATTTCTTGTTCAACTTTTTCGGCGAAATTCGGATCTGCAATTGAGTTTTTATTACGGTAATCTAGAGATTTTTGCAGCAGTTTGAGTACTTGTTGCTTGGTTTTTTTCTCCCCTGTCTGACGATGCACCCATGAATAACTTACCGATTTAACAGGACGATTAGCGTAAATGAAGTGGCGCGTTGCGACTTTCTTTATAAGGTTAGGTAGCGCATTTTTAACATTCTCAAACCGAATATCGTTATTTTCTGATATTTGTAATATGGCATCTTTCAGATGGTTTTTTTCGATATTGATCCGTTCTAATCTATGCAAGCATTCCATGAAGTTAGGATGATTGTACACAATACTGCCTGGGAGTCTTGGGACTATCCGCCCACTCTGCTCATTAATAATCGAGTTTTTTTTCATCCAATCTAGAGTAAGGAGTAATGCTTTCTCACCATGAATAGGGAATAACTTGATGTGTTCAGGCCATTCATCAATATCATCATTCGTATATGTGGGATATTCGTAGACGGTTGCTGAGATTAACTCTCCATGCGATAACAAGTATTCTGTAAAGCTATCAATGTGATCGCATAAATGGTGGTAGCAAGTTTTAAGCAAAGCAATTTTGTCCATTGAAACTCCCTGCTAATTGAATGAACAAATAATGTATGTACTAAGCAAAAATATAATACATCATACCATTTTTAGATTAATAAACGAGCATCGGACGATCTAATTTTCTTAGAACAACACAAATTGACAATCTCAACCGATGGCCAATAAATGCTCTCGCATGTCGCAAGTAATCCTGCCCTGATGGATTTGCAGCCGCGCAGCGGCTGTCTCTGATTATTCATATAAATGGTATGATGTATTATAAATTTAAAAAGCTTAATCTATTTGATGTGACATTTTGGATAGCGGCCCTCGATTACGCTTGTCAATACTGTAAGCGCACGATATACGGTTTAGCGTATTATCAAATAAATTACGCCATAGCGTAAATTGACAAAAGTTACGGTAAAGCGTATAAAACCTTAAAGTGGGTTCACAAAAAAGTGAGTTATCGCGCAATGAATATCACCCGAGCAGAGCAACTGAGTGCGCTCATCAAAGCTTATCGTAAGAAACATGGTTTGACTCAAGCCGATATCGCTCAGCTTGTTGGTCTGCGAGTTGCGACTATCTCGGATTTTGAGAACAAACCGCAGTCTTGCAAACTAGCAACTTTGTTTAAGATCCTGGCAGCATTGCAGTTACAGTTAGACATCACGCCACGTACCTCAGCAACTGACACGAACCAAGAACAATGGCAAGAGGGCTGGTAGCTCATGATGACCCTTGATGTCTACATGAACGGCATTAAAGTCGGAGAATATCAACGCGAAAGCAGCGGTGCGACTCACTTTACATACGACGATACTTGGCTAAGCTCGCCAGGCAGAAGAAGTATATCCATGTCTCTGCCGTTACAGGGCCGTAGCTATCATGGCACTGCTGTGCTTAACTTTTTTGATAACTTACTGCCCGATTCACGTGAAATTCGCGAACGAATGGTTGCCAGATTTAAAGCGGAATCAGCTGCACCATTTGATATCCTTGCTAAAGTTGGTCGTGACTGTGTCGGCGCAATTCAACTGCTGCCACAGGGCTCCGAGCCTCCTGATGTCAAACGCATTGATGCCAGCCCACTGAATGAATTTGAAATTGCGCAGATTTTAAATGGCTATAAATCGAAAAAACCACTAGGGATGCTAGATGACAGCCAAGACTTCCGCATTTCATTAGCGGGAGCACAAGAGAAAACAGCACTGTTATTTCATAATAACCGTTGGTGTTTGCCCCATCATGCGACGCCCACAACTCATATCATGAAATTACCCATCGGTGAAATCCGCTCACACGACCGGCTTATTGATATGACACATAGCGTTGAAAATGAATATCTCTGTCTCAAAATCGCAAAGGCTTATGGTTTTGAAGCTGCAAATAGCCAGATAATCATTGCTGATAACGTTAAAGCGCTAGCAGTGGAACGATTTGACCGGAAAATGGCAGCAAATAACACATGGATCATGCGCCTACCGCAGGAAGATTTCTGTCAACTTACAGGGACTGCACCTTCAAGAAAATACGAAGTAGATGGCGGCCCAGGTATTTCTAAGATTATGCATGAGCTATTAGGCACGATTGATCCGAAGCAAGATCAAGCAAGTTTTATGCGTGCTCAAGTATTATTTTGGCTTTTAGGGGCAACTGATGGCCATGCTAAAAATTTCTCTATTTTTATTGGCCAACATGACAAATATCAGCTGACTCCCCTTTACGATATTCTCTCTGCATTTCCCGCAATTTCAAAAAAAGGACTCCATGAGAAAGACTTAAGACTAGCGATGTCATTAAAAGGTAGTCGAGGCCGAAAAACAGAATGCCGTATGATTGGTTATAAACATTTTATGAATACAGCGAAAGAAGTTGGCTTTTCGTTAGATATGATGGAGAAAATACTTGATGAAATGGCAAGGAGCGCTGACCAAGTGATCGACAGTGTTGCAAAACAATTGACTCGAGATTTTCCATCATTTATTTCGGATCCTATCTTCGACGGCATTCTGCGATATGCAAGGAGACTGTTAAGTTGAAAGACTTACTTTGATCTGCAAATTACTAAAGTGACTCACCATTTTGGCAGGTCCTTGTTGTCTGTCTGCAATTGCAAGGCAAGAACCAGTACTGCACACAAACTAGCGTCAAAGCTGACTTGTGTGTACTAGGAATTTAACCGCTCTACAATTGAAGTTTGACGAAACTTCGATTAGGGCAGTTCGAATAATTAAAAATTCGAGCCAAAATTGATAAGAAACTGCGCCTTTTTTATAATCTACCTGCGGATAACTACTCTCCTTACCTTTTTTGCTTAATATTCGTACTGAAACAAGTGGTTTTACTATCAATTTCAGCTCGATTTGGGTGATTCCCTATCAATTTTGGCTCGTTTTGGATGATACCTTGTCAATTTTGGCGCAATACAGCAGCCATAGAGAATGTCTGTGATCGGTCGCTGCAAAATTATTATGCGATTTTGGTACTGGCTAGAAAGCAGGAGCTGGACTTGAGCACTGGAAAACGCTATTGAAATCCTCCCAAACTTAAAGACAGGGCTTCGAAGCAAATCAGGTTGAATGACGTCTTGAAGAACTATTGAATGAATTTTGTGATTTGCTGCCAAAAATTTAACCTCAATTAAACTGGTTGCTCTTTTAACTGAGGACCAAAAAATGACAAAAATTAAGACTTGTATCTATTCCAGCTTAGTTGCATTAGTAATTGCAGGTTGTGCAAATAAAGATGCTTCAACTCCAGCAACATACCCTGAATTAAAAGTGCTATCGAACACGCCTTATGTTTGGAATAACTCCATTTCTGATGCCCTTAATGTAGCAAAAATGGTTCAGCCTGCCGGGCCAGGTATAGGAATGAAAGACTTTCCGGATGGTAAAAAGGCCAATACTGGCAAGATTGGTGACGGAGAAAGACTACTTGATGCGGGTTTAGGTTTGATTGCAATGGGTGGTTTTGGGATCCTGTCTATGGAATCATTAAACTCAGGAGTTAATCGTAAACTGGATTGGAAACCCACTTTAGTAACACTCCTCCCAAAAACCAGTACAAATCCCGACTATAAGACTATTCGTGATGCACTTGGAGATAAAATTCAAAGCGCTTTAAAAAATGAATACCCAAATTTGCAATGGTTTGGTGGATATGCCTATGCCAGACGTTTCTCTAATGCAAATACTGAGTTTGTGTTTTTTGACGAAGAAGGGTGTAAGCAATATTTTAAATTCGCATCTAAATACAAAGAAAATCAAAACCAGGAATTTTTTTCTGACGAGCGAAAAATTAACTACGTGGAAAACACACCTAAACCAAATAAATACTGTGTCTATGGTGGAATGTTAGCTGTATCTGGTACGCAGGTTGTGAATAACCAAGAATATTGGATTGTGTCCTTTGAAGTTGTAAATGGTTCATTTTTTAATTCAGTTATGGAAAAAAATTATGACGGATATGTATTAGTTCCTGAACTATACGAATTCAGAGCCATTGATGAATATTTAGATATTGTTGTCAATTACGGTTATGCAAAAGTTTACAAAAAAGGCAATGAGCTGTTGTTTCAACAAAAATAAAAAATACTAAGAATAACCTGGAGGTATAAGCCTTACGGGTTATGCTTTTAACTGATACTGGCGTGAATGGATTTTAAAGTGAACGATTTCACTGGACTTAATTTAGCCCCCTACCCTAATCGGTAAGAAATTAAGAATTACAAATTGAAAACCTTTTTGCGGTGGTTAACCATGGAACCTAGAACGTTTGTGTTTGCTTGTAGCAAGCACAAGCGTTCTAGGTTGACAGACGATGCATAAGCGTCGGATGTGGTTTCATAAATTACCTTATAGAGTTATAAGGTTATGTAGCCGATTTTGAAGCTTATTTTGGATCTTTAGATCAGGAATAAGCTTAATACTGATCTTTTAAACCTTATTTCTAAGACAATAAAGCTTATTTATGATCCAGAACCGAAAAAATGAACCTTATTTCTGATCTAAACTCGCTTTTTAAACCTTATTTTTGATCTCTACGCTTTCGTTCATTGAAAGCCTTTAATAAAGCACGATCCTCATCTGACACTAGTTGATCTTCCTTTGCTTGTTGTGCTCGCTTCTGAGATGAAAAGCTACTTAATGACTGCAAACCAATCGTAATTTCTTTCGGTTCTTCTTCAATGATTTCACGCTTGGTCGCAAGGACAGATGTTAAATCTAATGATTTATCAATTTCTTCGATTTTCTTTGGGGCAACTAATCCATAAGAATCATTAAAAACTTCATTAACGGTTTTTGCGCATAAAAGTGAAGACTCGGTCCATTTTAAAGGTAACTGTTGTAAGCGTTCAGATTTAGGAATGTAGTTTGCTTTTATGTGTGAAAGTCTTAAAAGTGGCTCACTTGATTGTTTTTGCTCAATTTTTTCAAGGTATAAATGCATCCGACTATTCGCCTGTGTTCTGGAAAAACCTGAACCACTGACATTGGTGATCTTCTCTGTCCCACGTATCACCGCTTTCGTTAGATGGTGAACTAATAAAACAGCAACGTCACCTTGAACCGCAATTTCCTGAATAATATTTTTAATGAATTGATCGTCTTCAATTTCATCTGCATTCCCAGCAGCTTCTCGAATGGTATCAATGATTAATAAATCATAATCCTTGCAAGCGGCAATTAATTCATTTCGAGCAGCTTCCGAACCCGGAACTTCGTTGCCATTTCTTAACTGGCATAGTGGAGTTGAACTATCCCATAAACTAACGTTACTGCTGATCTGCTCTTTAATCGACTCTGGGAAAAATTCCATATGGCAAAGCATCCGCTTTGCAATTTCTTCAACACCATCCTCAATAGGCCAATAGAGGGTTTTAAAAGTCCCTTTCCCTCCTTTTAAGTTTAAAAGAGGTAAATCAGTCGCTAATTCATAAGCAATAGATAAGCATAGAAAGCCTTTACCAACATCTGGCCCAGACACGATAAAGCCAATCCGTTTTTTGGAAAGACCTTTTAAGATGTATTGTGTTTCGCTTGATTGGCTTATCGAAGTGAGGGTATGAATACTGGTTTGAACAATTGCCATTAGTTCCCCCAATGAGTTTATGATTTTTTAAGTGATTCCGTATAAAGCAAAATATAGTCGTCAGAACCTTGATTCTCTTTCCGTAGTATTAGATTGAAGTGATCGAGCAATTTTTGTTTATCTTCAATAACTTGTTCAAACAACTGCTTTTTTTTATGCCGCCGATTAATACCAAAGGTGGTCATTTTATTGTCAAAATAGAGTTCTAGAAGGTAGTCTAGTGATTTGCCATGAATAAATTCTCGTTTGTGGCTATCGATGGATTTATAAAAATCCTCAATCGAGTTTTTACCAACCAACTCTAAATAGTGATTTTTGAGTCGTTTACGGCTGATTATGCCATCATTTCCAAGACTCCTTACATAGTATTCTGAAATACAGACAATAAGATCTGTTTGAGTATCTTCAGTAAACACGCCATTTCTAATTTTGGATGTATCTAAAAGAGTATAGAATTCTTTATCTATCAGTGATATTGCAGTGGTTTTTTCATGCTGCGTCTGCCCATCGAGTACAGGCGTTAGATGTAATTGCATGAGTGAGAGTCTTCGAAGTCGTTCAATAATTTTTATGCGATTTTGTTTTTGTGTTAGAAGCCCCATCCCTTTGCAAATGTCATTAAATGAAATGTGGAAATAAGCGCCACGATTTAGTAATTCCCTATCAATCGCATTCTGGGGCACTCTATCCCATAGCACATTCTTTAACCCAACGCCTTCGGCAACTTGTCGTAAGGTGTATTTTTTAGCATCGTTAATCATATTCCCATGCGCAATGATGACATCCAATAAATGGCGGTCATCAGCTAAACAGATAGCACCGTAAATATCGACATTGATTGAGTTGAAATCTCTACTCTTGTTGTTCCAGTAAGGTTTTTCTATAACGGTCTGGTATAAAGGTGTCGATGCCAGCACCATTTGTTCAAGTTTTTCAGGAGAGGATGCAATGCTGGTCAGTAGTTCCTTGGGGACACGGTTTCCCATGATAAAAATTTTATCGAACATTGAGCTAGAGACAGGTTGATCCCCTTTTACTTCAGTGAGGAAATCATTGTGTAAGAAATCTAGTTCATTGATAGACGTTTCTTCTTTGCTCATAAAGGAAACCCGCTGAAACTAACCTTAGTTTAAATACATTGCCATGGAATCGTACCGTAAATAAGGTTTAAATCAATCAATATTTCCTCAAATGTACTAGAAATAAGGTTCGGCTCTGCGATGTTTAAGCCGATGAAGCAAAAATCCGTCTTGGAAATAAGGTTTGATTCCAGTTTTAATCCTTAAAGGATTAGAATTAAGCTTAAAATCTAATCTTATTTTGGAGAACTCATGGCGTTTCTCACGAACTTTAACCTTATTTCCAAGGCGGATTTTTTAGGAGATCAAAAATAAGCTTAAAGGTTGTACTAAAATCTGCTCTACACCGAGAGTTGTCTTAAAAATAAGGTTTAATCCAAGAGGGAAATTTTCAGCGATCACTTAAAGTCCCGCCCTGCCCTACTTTGTTTTCTTCAAAAACTAGCGTGACTAATGAGTTTTCTCCTGGGTTAAACCTTATTTCCAAGATGGAAAATTACCTGTCTTAGAAATAAGGTTAAAACATAAGCATTGTTCATATCCGAAAGGGATTTTTATATTGAAACTAACCTTATTTCCAACTTGGAATCGTTGTTGTCTCAGAACTAAGCTTAAAACATCACCAATCTTTAAATCCTTAAAGGATATTTTGTCTTGAAACTAAGGTTAATTCCAATAAGTATTTTTCCTTGCTTTGTTGGAGCCTCACAGACCCTGCCCGCTTAGCATTAATAACCTGAGTTTTAATCAGATGAACAATGTCAAAATTCTTTTGCAGATTTGCTGCTAAAAATTTACTCTAAGTTAAGATGGAACCATTAAAACATGAGGATATTTTCCATGAACCAAGTTAAAAAAGTAGTCTTCGCAACCTTAGCGGGTTTATTGATTTCTGGTTGTGCTAGTACTTCAACTGAAGCACCAGTAACTTACCCAGAGCTTAAATTGTTATCAAATCAACAATACGTTTGGGATAACAACATTTCAGAAGCACTCAACGTTGCAAAAATGGCTCAGCCTGCAGGCCCAGGTACAGGCATGAAAGACTACGATGATGGCAAACAAGCCACGACAGGTCGCATCGGTAGTGGTACTCGATTGTTTGATGCGGGATTGGGTTTGTTGGGCATGGGTGAAATGGGTGTTGTCTCAATGGAGTCAATGAACTCAAAAATTAACGAACTTGCAGACTGGAAGCCAACAGGGGTGTTTTTGGTTAAACCTGAATTAATCAAAACAGGCGAAAACTTTGACTTCGTAAAAACCCGCAAAGTTGTTTCAGACAAGGTTATTGCTGCTCTGAAAATGGAAATCCCAGATTTCCAGCTAATTGGGGTTTATACGTCTAAGTATCATAAGAAAACTATCGGAAATAGCGTTCTGTTCTTTAGAACAAAGGAGTGCAAAAATTCTGAAGTATTTGATTCATCTGAAGATAAATATGATGGACCTAAATCTCTAGGAATTGTAAATGGATTTATTGAAGGTCCGGTTGAATTGAATGATTTTTGTGCTGTTGAGTTTAAAGTAAAAGTTACACATCTGACTGAAAAAGGTGATGTTGTGGTAACTGCTGAGTTTTTTGGTACTAAGACTGGATCACTTTATTTTATCCCAATGATTGCAAAAAATCTGGATGGATACGTGTTGTTGCCAGATTATTATGAATATTTAACGCGTGATGAATTCGGTGTCAGAAAAGCAGTTGGCGCTGAATATGCAAAAGTGATCAAGTCTGGTCAAGAGTTGCGCTTTGAAAAGAAAAAGTAGTTTTTAATTACTCAATGAAAAAGCCCGTAGGTGGAAATCTACGGGCTTTTTTGTTCAGTTGTTTTGGGAGGGGTCTATCTGCATATCGCACGCAGGTGGCCTTGGATAAACAGAGCAGTCGATGTCATCCAGTAATTCTTTCACTTTCTTTTTACCTTCGAGCACGCGGTCTTGTGCGCTGATGATAGAACAGTCTTACCTCATGATAGGCTTATAAATTATTCCCTTGCTTTTGATTAAATCTGTAGTAGGTGATTGCTTACTGCATTACATATTTAAGGTGTATTTCTCAAATCTCCATTGATAAACAGCAGTGTTCTACATAGAACAGTAATAAATACAATGATTTACGTTTTATTATGTCTTTTCCAGTTTAATCAGGGGTGGCCACTCATGAACCCTTACTGAGAATTAAAAAGTTATAAACCATACTTGACAGTCTTTTGATTCTATTTGACACTGGAAGTGTCAAATATACCAAAGGGGTATCAGTGTGGGCCATGCGATTGAAAGTTTAAAAAAAATAACACCACAAATAAGAGAGCATGAAATATCTAGAGTTGAGGCTGTTCTTGAAAGCTGTAAAACAGCAGACGACATCAACAAATTGATTTTACATCACTCTATTTCACAGGCCGATGCGGCCAGAGCTTGTGGTATATCCTTAAACACATTTAAAGAGCGTGTGGCAGAAGCATTAGAGCAAGGCGTGATCCCTGAAGTGCTTTTTGAAAATAATAAGTATCGCTACACGTTAAGTCATATCCATGCACTAATGGAATGGATGAAAATTCCAAAGTGGTCAGATAAAAATAAAGGATGCGTTGTTCTGAATGTGCAGAATCAAAAGGGCGGTTCTGGTAAAAGTACTACTGTAATTTCGTTAGCTGCCAGTATTGCGTTGCGGCTTAATGAACGGCGCAGAGTGTTAGTGATTGATTTAGATCCACAAGGTTCTTTGCGTGTTGTCGCTGCACCTAATTTATCTGCTGATGATGGGGTACTAAGTGCAGTTGATTTGATGTTAGGCGCAGAGGAAGAGGGAAGTGACTATCAGGCTTATGTTGCGAAAGGTTACTCGCATGAAGAAATTTTAAAAGGCTCAATCCTGTCTACTCATATTCCTAATCTAGACATTCTACCGGCGTTCCCAACGGATGAACGATTTTCTTCGGTCGCCTGGTTGAATTATGCCGAAACTAATGAACTCAAGCACTTAAATTACTTCAAAGATAAAGTAATCACTCCGTTACTTGAAGATTATGACATGATCATGGTTGATACTGGTCCTCATGTGAATCCTTTAACTTGGTCATCATTGGAAGCCTGCAACGCATTACTGATCCCCGTATCTCCCAGAAAATTAGATTGGTCCAGTACCGGTCAGTTCTTATGTAACTTACCTGAGCAGCTGACATATCTGCCTCGGCAAGGTGAAAACATCAAATACTTTAAAGTATTGGCCGTGAACTATGACGAAGAGCAAAATCGTGATTTAGAAATGCTAAATCAAATCAAAGATGTTTTGGGCAAGGATATGCTCAACGCCACTGTAAAACGCAGTTCAGCTTTTGAAGCGGCAAGCCGAAACTATCGAACTGTATTTGATATTAAGAAGGGCGATAATTTGTGTCCTGATCGACAATTAGACAAGGCGGTATCTAGTTTGCAGGATGTCGCTCGTGAGTTGTTATTATCTTTAAATGAAATCGACTTTAATGGAGAAAGCGCGTGAAAAACGATTTTTATAAAGGCCAAAATTTGAATAAAGGGGCCTTATTACGCGAACCTCAAGCAAAGCTTTCTGTGCTTTCACCAGTGACTGGCGAAAATATTCCACTGACTGAAATTCGTATTCCTAGCGAAAAGGTGATGGAAAGCATTTATAAACTTCGCTCAAATAAGCGCAGCTTAAAGTTACTCAATAAAGTCGCTGTTTGCGATATTTTGCCAGAGATCATTCAAGACAAACGAAATACCAAACCAGTGATTGCTGTTAAAGACAGCGATGGGAAATTCGAAATCATTGAAGGCCTGCGACGTAGTTTTGCCGTATCTTTGGCTCCAGGTGCTGAATTAGTTGTTCACTATGCGAATTCAATGACTGAGGAAGAAAAGAAACTTCTCGCCAAGCGTGCCGATACTTATAAAGCGCCGAGCATCATTGATTTAGGGCAATCCTTACTTGAACTCGAAAATGAATTAGGTGCTGAGTTTAGTGTTCGAAAAGCATCTGAGGAATTTGGTGTGGCTGTCTCTAGAATTAGCGTTGCACACCGAACCGCTAAAATCCCTAGTGAGTTCTATCGAATTTTCCCCGACATAGGTTATGTGTCTTTTAGCTTCTTATCAGAAATCGTAAAAGGGGACGTCACTCCAGAAATTATTAATAACGTAATTTCTAAATTCCAGCCATTTGATGAGCAAGAACTTGATCTTAATAGTGATGAAGTGGTTGATACTGTCAAACAAAAAACCAGCGATATCGAAAAGGCTGTTTTAGCTTTTGTACGCAAAACAATTAATTCGGCCAAAAAAGTCGCGGTTTCTGCTAAGAAAAAGCAAACCGAATGGAGTGAAGCTCAATTACCAGCAGGGGTGTCTGCTGTAATGTCGGGGAAAGTTTTGAAACTTGCTATCAGCCAAGAGTTTTTAGCAACTGAGGCAGGGATTAAACTAAAAAATTTATTGCTTTCGGGTGGAAATGCTTAGTGTTCTAGATAGAACATTCGTAAAATTAATAACTTAGATAAAAAGCCTGCAAATTTTGAAGCGCAGGCTTTTTTATATTCGTTAGATTAAAAAACAAGATTATTCTAAATATTTAGTCTAGTGGTCGGTGGGGGAGGGGAGCTGTCTGGAACTATTAGTTCAGAATTGACATTGATAAGAGAAACTCGTGCAATGATGTTTGATAACCACTATTCGGATATTTTTTAGTAGCAGTTAAATGCGACATAGCCAGATGAGCTCTGTCACCAATGGTTACTGCCGCCCCATTTAACATGTTAGTTGAAACGCGAAGGGTAATGAATAAAAGGTCTGATAGTCGTATGAAACTGAGATTGCTAACTGGTTAATAAATTAGTTGGAAAACCAATCTCAATTTGAGACTTTTGTCAGAGTTGACCTCTACCAAACAACCGCTTAACCAAAAACTGATTGATGTTTCCCAATAGGGGCGGGGGCTCATTAATAATAATGAATGGTTTGATAAAAGAGTCCTTGAACTGAACTAAGCGATTTGCATAGAAGTTGGGTAAGGGCGCTTTTCACTGAAAGCAGACATAGCAGAAAATCGATTAATCAAGGTTCTCGAAAATTTCGAGAACCTTTGCCTTACCAAAGTATCAATTTGAATCGGTTCAAACTCATGCTAACAAAGCTATGTCACTTGCCTGAGATTAATGCGCATACGGGCTTTGCCCTTGCCCAGGGTACTTCTCAAAAATGTGCATGAAAACTTCACTACAGGTTTTAGGCCACAAGTCGTCATCGTAGGACTCAGGTAAGTTGTCTAAAATTTCCTCTATCAAGTTTTTAACTCTGGCTTTGGTACGCTGTTTTTTACGCCAGTCAATAACCAGAATTTCTTTCATCTTCTCGGTGAGCTCTTTGGCAATTGCTTTGACTTGGTTACGCTCTTTCTCGGTTAAAGGTGCCTTTTGAACCATCAAATCGTACACGGCTAGTTCTTCTTCTGTTAAGCCTTCACGGACCGTACGTTTATCTTCGTGCTCTAATTCAGTAATGAACGCTTTCAAACGATTGAAAAATTCTTCAGCGGTATATGCACCTAAATTGTATGCTTCGATAAGCTCTTGAAACTTTTGTTGTAAATCCTGGCGCGTTTTGTTTTTAAGTAACATGGGTTGCAATTTGCGCTCAATCAGATTTTTAAGTTTTTCTGCATCTGATTGCTTTGGCTTTTCAACCTTCGCCACCATTGCCGCTAACGCATCAAAGTCGATATTGGCAATGTTCACCGGTTCCGGCAGGTTGCTCTGAATTTTGATGGTTGAGATTGATTCATCCAGCAGTTCATTGACTTGGTTACGAACGACATCCAACACATCTTCATCATCGATGGATAAACCAGATTTCAAGCGCATTTGTGAATAGATGATATTGATGGCTATCCTGCAAGGCACATACTGGTTTGCAGTATCATCAGGCATGATCGCTTTAAAGATACGGTTGATTTGTCTTAAAAACGCAGTGAACTCGTCTTTGTTTTTGGGTTCAAGCAGTATTTCGCTGGCATTATCCAATAGCGAAAGCTTGGCAAAGCCATCTGCAGGTGCCGATACAATCTGATTGAGGTCAACACCGACCCCATTTAAGAAAACAATCAGTTCATTGACGGCCACACCTAAAGCTGCGACCAGTTCAGATTTATCTCTTGCTGGGCTATCAACGTTATACGCTGAACCGCCTTCAGTGACACCACCGCCATATAGCCCTAAGGCCTGTTGCAGGGCACTGAATATATTGATGTAATCTACAATTTGCCCAGCGGCCTTGCCTTCAAAAACACGGTTAGCGCGTGCGATGGTTTGCATCAAGGTATGGCTTTTTAGCGGCTTATCCAGATAAAGCGTGGAAACAGATGGGGCGTCAAAGCCTGTTAACCACATCGCACAGACGAATACGATCCTTAAATTATCTTCAGGGTCTTTGAACTTCTCATCAATTTTTTCTTTTAAAAAACGTTCTCTATGAGGTTTGTAATCCAGCCCCTTTTTAGCCAAGCGTTCATCGTCATTTTGACCACCTGACACCACAACCGCCATATCGGTTGTTTCCATATGAGCGATTTGAAATTGCAGTTTGTTTAATCGACTGCCAGACACATATTTGGCCTGCGTCTTTAAGCTATTGAGCTTTGCTTTCCAAGCTGACTGAACCTTGTCATACATCTTAATGGCGGTAGCTTTGTCGATTGACACCACCATCGCTTTGCCCAACATGCCATTTTTAAATGGATCGCGGTTGATATAGTGATCCACTAAGTCAGTCGCAATCGTTTCTAGCCGGTCATCTCGGGTAATAATGTGATAGGCATTGGAAAATTCATGCTCTAGGCGAGCCTCTTGCTCATCGGTCAGATCTGCCTGATCGAGTAGCTCAGCAATATCGTCACCCAGCGTATCGCTCGACACGGAAACTTCAGGCACACGGTTTTCGTAATAGAGTGGCAGTGTTGCACCGTCATCTACAGCATCCGCAAAGTTATAAATACTGATGTAGTCACCAAACACTTCCTGCGTTTTTGCTTCGCCTGCCAATAACGGCGTACCGGTAAATGCCATGAATGAAGCATTCGGCATGGCACTACGCATATTCATAGCCAGCGAATCATATTGACTGCGGTGTGCTTCATCGGTAATCACAATAATATCTGTTCGCTCTGAGAGGACAGGGTAATTGCCTTTCTCATCGCCTTTAAACTTTTGGATTAACGTAAATACAAACCGGTGATCTTCCCCAAGTAGGGCTTTCAGTTCAGCGCCGGATTCTGCTTGGCAGTTCTCAGTCACAATACCTGCTGAATTGAAGGTTTTATAGATCTGGTCGTCTAGATCTGTTCTGTCTGTGACCAACACAAAGGTCCAGTTACCGGTGTACTTACGAAAGGCCTTTTTGCAGAAGAACACCATGGAATAGCTTTTACCGCTGCCTTGGGTATGCCAAAACACACCTAGCTGCCCAGCGCGTTCTTTAACGTTGTTCAAGCCAGATAACGCCTGATTCACACCTAAATATTGGTGATACTTGGCGATGATCTTTACCGTATGCTTCGCTTTAACAAATAGCGTGTAGTTCTCAATAATATCTAGCAGACGGTTTTGTTCACAAACACCGCGTATCACCACCTCTAAACTGACTCTGCGTTTTTCCTTTTCACTCTCGATCTTTTTCCATTCAGCAAAGTGCTCCCATTGGCTGGATATCGAGCCCACTTTTGACTGTACGCCATTCGAGAGAATTATGATCTGGTTGTATACAAACAGATGAGGGATGGTCTTTTTGTAGTCTGAGAGATTATTTTTATACGCGGTTAATAGGTTTTTATGGCTTGCTTTAAGCTCTATAAAAACAAGTGGTAAACCATTCACAAAGCCGATTAAATCAGGTCGACGGGTTTCAATCTCGCCGGTTATGCTCATTTGACTGCAAAGCAGGAAGTCGTTATTGCTGGCATCTGACCAATCTACGTATTTAACAACGCAGTCTTCTTCATCTTCCGCATTGGTAATGTAAACGTAGCCGTTAGTTAACAGCTGATAGACTTCTTCATTGGCGGCTATCGAAGTCATTGCACTGCGATCACGTGCAATTTCGTCGATAGCTTCTTGAATAACTAGCTTATTAACATCAGGATTTAGCTTAAGTAGAGCAGCTTTTAACCTAGCAAACAAAACCACATCGTTGCGGGTTTCTCTGCCAAAAAATAACTGGTTATCAGCGAGGTGAGCATCGTCTAGCGAACCAAAAACCTCGTCCCAACACGTTACCGTATCCCAGGTCAATTCAGAGAATAGGTTAATCGCGGGTTGTTCTACTAAAGCGTCTTCCGTGTACGTCACTGTTAACTCCTCAACATATTCTCTTCAGCGTCACGCTTCATTTCATATTCGATTTGATGGTCAATATTCTCTATAAAATTGACTGCCCAATTTCTGATCTTGATATTATTGTGAACAGTTAGAGTTTGAATTAATTGTTTATCAGCCTCCAAGTACGGAACTAAAGAACCCGACCATGACCTGCTTGAGAAATTTGCTGAGACTTCACCTAAAAAGGACTTACTATCAGCAAATTCACCCAATAATTCAATCATCAAAGGATTAATTACACGCTCCTCACCAATGTCGATAAACATCGAAATTGCTCTGCCTACCATAAGAAGAGCGTTTTCATCCCTACACCAGTCAATAACTAGATCATGATCTAAGATATCAAAAATACTGTTATCTCTTTTCCTGTAGGATTTACCACTTCCAAGTAAATCATTCAAACGGTATTGCTTAAGCGCGCTACCATCAGTGAATTTATGAGCTATCTTAGGCCAAATATAGTTACCATGTTTTTCAAACGCCTTATAAAATGCGTTACTCAAATAATCCCATAAATCCGAATACTCAACTTCATGATTACCAACTTCGTTAACTAACCGAATACATAGCTGTAATGCGAACTCCGCGTCCTCTGTCTGCAAAAGTCGTTCAACTGACGTAAGCCAATGGTAGCTACCCATTTGGCGATTTTTATCCCCTTTTTTGAAAGATACATTCAGAACAAGATGCCTTAAGGTTGGTGCTAAAAGAGACAAATCAATATCATTACGGCCATGCGAATACATATTCATATTGTCTAGAGCCACCCACATTGCTGTTTCGTCAATGCAGCTTAATGACATGCAAAAATGAGAGATTTCCTGCTCAGTTAGATGGTCTGTAGCACTACCATAAACAAGTGTGGAGGCAGAATGACTAGGTAGTTTTCCTTCGGAAATGAGTTTTACGAAAAAATCTAAATGTGAAATTTCAAAGCTACCAGTACGTATCGCATCTGGATAATATTTAATGAGTCTCTCATCTGAACCTATTAGAACTATGGTGTCTTTCCATTTATTAGGTTCCCGACTGTGAAGTCCAAATAGCAGGCCGGATAAAAATTGAGTATTAACAGGATTGTTCTTGCGTAGATATTCAAGTGTAGCATTCAGCAGTTCTTCATAATTTTCGACATCTAGAACTAACTTTTTTGCAAATACCCAACTTTGTTTTTGCTCAGGGAAGGTCATCAATAGTTCAAGATGTTGATATAAATCCGCTAATCTATCCTTGATCTGAGTTGCCAGATTCATCGCATCTAGAGCGGCGACATCAACATAGTTACCATTGTCGTCTTTTATATGTTCTTTTGAGGGGTTTAATACTATTAGCTTCAGTTGTTCTTCAAGGCTATTCTCATCAGGGGACAACAGATTTTCCCATAAATTTAAAAGTTTAAGTTGAGCTTGATCCATACTTTCTGAATCATAATGCAGAGCGTAAGTAATAGATTGTGCCGCTGAAGGCCAATATTTTCCGGTAAGCTTGATTACTTCCTTTACAAAATTGTCCAAGACATCTGGCAACTTGTAGCGCATTAGTCCTCTAATTTGATGGCCAAATGCATCTTTTGCCAGTTCAACCAAGCTTCCACGTTTGACAATTTCAAGCAACATGCCTAATAAAGACTGCCAGTAGTCGTATATCTCTTGATACGTTTTTGGATGCCACTCTGTAAGTTCTGGTCTAGTACCTTGGAACTCTGCACCAATGGTTCTAGTGCCACCATACGTATTAATTGCAGATTCAATTGCTTTGATAATCACAACGTCGGCGCTTTGCATATTCATATCTAAGGCTTTATTTAAAACAGCTAGCCTTTCACCAAAATCAGCTTCTGTACCAGATAATTGCCAGCGAAATAACTGACAGAATTGCCCAGTAGCGTTATTGCTGAAATTTTCATTTTCGTATTGAGCGAACTTAAACAGACACCAAGATGCTTTTTCAAAACATGTTTTATGAAACACCAACATTTCGAGTGCCCAAACAAGGTTGCGTCTAACGTCTCCATCTATTGCGGCAATGCCCTCATCGGTGAGAGAGGAAAACACTCGGTATAATAAACTACTGGTTACAATTGGGTTCACTTCAACCAATGCGCGGAATAGTCTCGAACCCTGATTAGATAACAACAATTCCGCTTGGCCGAAAGGGTGGTTGGCAGCACAAAAATTTTCTACAAATGACTGCACATTTATGGACGAATCCAAGTACCTTATTTGATGGCAAAAGCTGACAAGCAATCCGGGTGGAAGGTTAGCAACAAGTTCACTTTGCCTGTCAAAAGCGCTTGTGTTCCACCACTCCATTGCCAAATTTAAAGCCAGGGGCTTGGGGATTACACGCGCTAAACTCCCAGTACAGTTGATCAATTCTTTATTTTTGAAAGTCGTAATTGTTTTTTCGAAAGCTATCTGGTCTGTACCTGCGATTTTATTTAAGAACTCGGCATCTTCATTAATGTCGTCTCTAATTCCTTTTTGAAATCTAAAATAATCGAAAAGTGAGAAGACTTTAAGTAATTCTCTAGCTTCTTGACTAAGGCTTCCATCACCATTTATTAATTTTTCTACAAGATCAGCCTCACTAAAGCTCGTTGTGATGCGTCCTTCCTGCTGCAGCTCTTTAATAGTCATTTGCGCCAAGAGAGGAAATCCTTCAATAAATCTTTCTAGTTGTCGCTTTGATGATTTATCGAGATCTGGAAGGCGAGCATCGATAATATTTGAAATTTGCTCGGATGCTAATTTATCTAACTTAATACGGATGCTATTTGTTAGTTTCTTTTCTTCTTCGTGATAAAAATAAGTAGTAATCAGTTTAAGGTGGGAGTGATTAACTTCAATCGCATTTGTTGCGAAGTTATGTAGATCCACTGAGCAGTTGTCTATTATTACAAATCCAACTGCTCCATTCTCCGCAATTCTTGTTATTGAGCGCTTAACAATGTGAGAGTTTTCAGCCCCACTGAAAATTATAAAATTGCTGTCTTGAATGTTGTTTCTGTTTTTGTATTCAATCAATAATCGAGACTTACCAAGTCCTGACAAGCCGGTAATTCGAATGGAAGTACTATTCGAGCTTAGTGCTTCTGATAGAGCTCTATATGCGCTTTTCCTCGCGTCATCTTCTTCGTAAGCGAGTTCATGCTTACGTTCGTCGTACTTGAGCCAATCCTTAATTGGCTTTGAAGCTTCTACAGCAAGCTTGCCAACGGAAGGCAAACTTTTTATGAATGATTTTAACAGTAAAACTACAGTATCATCCTTGGACTTGGGTTTTACTATTGAACTATGATCTACACTATTTATCGTTTCGATTGGATGATGTCTAAATATGCTTTTAGAGCTCATCGCAGATACGACGGTCTCATTAGCATCAATGATACTTAATATATTTAATTGCTCATCTAGGTTTTTATCTATCCATTGCTCATTCAGATCATCCAATTCTGTGGAGTTTCTTGTTAAGGATTTTAAATGTCTGTTTGTGCAAGCAATATATTTACCAACGTTTGCAAATCCAGATCCTTCATGAGGAACATCGAAAAAACAAACTTTTCGAATATTGTGATTTGTACCTTTGGCATTTAGTCTCAAAAGTAGACGTCTAATAACTAACCCGCCAAGGCTGTGCCCAACAAGTATTATTTCGTCATTTTGCAAGTTACAGCGAGCGGTAAGATCTGTCAGTAAACCATTAGCAATACTTAGAATAGATGGTGCTGGCAAAAAGAATTGTGTTATTGGGTTAGGCGATGTATACCCATATTGAATGACTTTGTGTTCGATTTCATCATCATCCATTAAAAACTGGGGAAAATTCCCCCAGGTTTTTTCTATTTCACCACCTAATCCATGTACAAAAACTATATATTTAGCCATCAGTTAGTCCTTTAACTCAATTTGTCCTGATATCAATTTTGGTAGAAGCATATCCCGCTGTTGTTTAAGGTTCTCGTTTTTTTGTGATAGATTAAAAATACACTTAAACATCGGTTTAACGAGTTTTGTAAATTCATTCATTAGTACTTTTGGAGGTACTGCCAAGTAGTATGACGCGAAGCAGTCATTGTGAACACGTTGCCGTCCGGTCGCACCAGTCATACTTTGGATTGCGTGCTCTCGGAAATCGTTACTTCGAGATAACAGGTATATAAACTCGGAGCTTAAATAGTCGCTTTCACGCAATACAATGAACTCCGTTGAACCAAATCCAACAGGTTTTTCTGGTGTCAAAAACTGAACGAAACCCGTTTTACCATTTTGAAGACACGGAGTAATTCTCGCAAATAATGTGTCGCCATTGATAAATTTGGCCCCACTATTACCAGGTTTTTCGATAATGTTACTGATCACCATGGAGGCTTCGGATAAACCGCTCATACCCACAAATGGCTTTTCCCCGTCTTTGTTTAACCTTGTTTGAGGGTTTATCGCAATTACGTCTGATGCGGTTTTAACTTGCCAACCTTCAGGAATTTTGCCAAGTCGCGAGTCGATGAGTTTTGGTTTGCCGTCTGCATAAACATTATCTTGGTGGTTTGGGTAACGGAAGTTGACAAACCATTCGCGATAAAGTGATTGTGCCATGTCTTCTAAAATAGCGATACGGCGGTTGTTATTTTCAATAAGATTGTCGTAATTAGATAAAAAGCTCGCTATTTGTATCTGTTCATCAATGCTGAATAATTTGATGTCTATATTACGGATAACATCCAAATCAGCTCGTTGTCTCCCAGAAGCGCCAACCATACTTTTTATAGCAGGCTCTTTAATTAATTCTGACTGTGCTAAGTAATATACGAAGTCAGATGTAGATACACCTTTTTTACCTCTAAAAACGAAAAATTCAGTAGAACCAAAACCAATCCCATTTTTAAGATTCTTTACCTGGCATATCTTGCCATTTTGGAGGCAAGGAGTTATTCGAGAGAATAATGTATCGCGGTCACTAAATTTTGAACAACTTCCTTTGAAATGTTTTTCAACACTCGGTTTGACAGAACGAATACCAGGCATGAGATCAGCCATTTCAACAAAGCTAACTTCTGTATCTTTGGGTATAAGAATCTTCGGATTAATTTGTGCAAAGTCTCCAAATTTCATATTAACCAAGCACCTTAGCTACATTTGCAGCAATACAGACTTCCAACTCATGCGCTTCCGCATTCAATACTTCCAGTTCTTCTTGCAGTGTTTCTAACTTAAATACAAAGTCTTCATCGTGTTCTTGTTCACCTTCAGCTACCCCCACATATCGACCAGGATTTAAGCTGTAGCCTTGTTCAATGATTTCGGCCTTGGATGCGACTTTACACAAGCCAGCGATATTTCGATATATCAGTTCGCCCTTGTCATTTTTGAAGTAGTCACCCAGCTTAAACTTGCCATCGTTTCCGGCATCTGGATGGGTTTCAAGGTAAGTGTTGTCAATATCCTGGCAACGGTGCAAACGTACAATATTGGCGATAAAGTTCAGTTGTTCGCTGCTGTAATCACGTACTGCACGGGTGACTTGGCGGAAAATGTGACGTGCATCGATAAACAGTACTTTATCTTTGTTGTGTGCTGGTTTGTTTTTATCTAAGAACCACAGGGCGCATGGCAAAGTTACTGTGTAGAAGAAGTTACTCGATACTGCCACCATCACATCCACAGCATCATCTTCAATCAGCTTTTGCCGGATCTCTTGCTCTGAGCCACGGGCATCACTGGCTGAGTTTGCCATCACAAAACCCGCACGGCCTTTTTGGTTCAATGCTGAATAAAACATTTGGATCCAAAGGTAGTTGCCGTTGTCATTGCGAGGCATACCATAAGGAAAACGGTGTTTGTCACCTTCTAAACGGTCTTTTTGGATTTCGTTTACGTTAAACGGCGGGTTAGCCATCACAAAGTCAAATTGGCCGTGTTGCTTGCCGTTAATTACATCACCTTTGGCTAGCTCAAATGGGTCTTCATAGTAGGAGTTTCCTTCACGGATATCCCCTTGTAAGCCATGCACAGCAAGGTTTAACTTAGATAAACGAACGGTATCACCGGTCTTTTCTTGGCCAAAGATAGAAAGCTCATCCGAGGCATTTTTATTATGCTTTGCCACAAAATCAGCTGAACTGATAAACATACCGCCGCTGCCACAAGCGGGGTCGAATACCTTGCCATGATAGGGCTCGATAATTTCGGTGATTAATTTTACCAATGCTGAGGGTGTGAAGAACTCACCGCCGCCTTGGCCTTCGGTTTTAGCAAATTCATTCAAGAAGTATTCGTAAATCCGGCCAAAGATATCTGAACCCAAGCTAAAGTCGATCTCGTTAAAGTTCTTCAACAAGCTTTTCAAAATGTCGTTTTCAAAACGCGTGTAGGTTTTAGGCAATGCGTCTTTGATGGCTTCGTTTTCGGCCTCAAGTGCCTTCATCGCTTCATTGACTTTCACACCGATGTTAGCGCCTTCGGGCAATGCTAGGAGCTTGGTATAGAGCGCCTCATCCGGCACATACATTGCGCCTTCTGCTTGGACTTGAGAGCGAATGTCACCGCTACTACGACGACGTGAACTGGCTTGCTGTTCAATTTTGCTTTTCGCCTGCGTGAAGCGATATTCTGCGTACTTTAGGAATATCAAACCCAGTATTGGGCGAGAATATTCTTGTGCAGTTAAACCAGTGTTCGCACGTAATGAATCTGCTGCTGACCATAAGCGCTTCTCTAATTCTTCAATCTTTTTAAAATCTGCCATGTTTGAATTCCTTCTGTATCCATGTTGTAAAGCGCTTACGAGATAAGAGCGCAATAATACAACTAAATTATTGATATTTTGCGAGTAATTGCGTCAGCCGTTGCTGTGATTGATCAAAATCAGCTTGGTAGTTTTTTAGTGTTTTTAGTTCTTTCGCTAGATTCAATTCTTCGACTTGAATCTCTTTGTCGATATAGCGCGCAATACTCAACTCGTTATTGTTCTGTCTAATTTCAGGGATGAATACCGCTTTGTAGCGTTCATCATCAACCCGTTGGCCTGCTGCCAACTCTGCGATTAGTTTCGCGTCTTGCGGGGTAATCGTGACTCTCTGTTTCTCGTCACGCCCCATATCACTGGCGTCGACAAAAACAACGGGTGAGCCCGCAGGTTTGTTTTTATTCAGCACCAAGATGACGGGTGGAATACTTGTGCCGTCGAGAATAGATGCAGGAAGCCCGATGACCGCTTCAAGCAGTTCATTTTCCAACAAGTATTCTCGGACATTGGCATCATAACCGCCTCGGAACAAGATCCCTTGCGGCAACAGAAGGTATGCTTTACCGGTCTCATTTAAATGACTGAGAGCTTGTTGTACCCATAGGCTGTCCCCCGCGTTTGCCGATACTGCTTTGCCAACGGGAACACGAATAAAAGGGGCCTCAATCAGCATCCGTCGTTCGTCAGCACTGAACCTTTGCGACATTGGCGGCTCCATAACAACCACATCAAACTGCAGCTTTTGGTCAAAGGCAGGCTCTAACAGTGAATTGGCATTGACCAAGCTAAAATTTCTATTTTCCAGCGTTAAAAGTCGGTATGCGGATAAATAGGTACTTTGATTCACTTCTTCGAGGTACAGAGCTTTAGGGTTTAAGCTGGATGCAACTCTCGCTAAACCACAAGCACCGTCGTAGACAGTTTTCTCGCTACAATCACCAACCAGAGCAGAGAAGATATTCTCCATGTTCTGGTTCGCTGAAGACACGTCGAATCGAGCAAGTGTTTGTGCGTTTAAATCTCTTAAGGCACTCGCAAGAGCATCAAAGTCAGTCACCTGAGCGATGAAAGAAACAACCTGGTTAATCATCCTTGCATCAATTCGGTACTGATTTGGTGCTGCACAGACATCTGCCGAGTGCGTTGCTGTCAGTGCCTGACCTGCTTCAACCAGCATGTTTAGTTGTTTAGCATGGCCGCTATTTACAATTGCTTGAAAGGACTCAGGATTCTCTTTTGCAATGAAGGCAATATAAACAATCAATTCCAGAGTATGCGACGCTTCCATTGCACCACGGCTGATATCCATTAATGTCGATAACTGTTTTGTAAGAGTATCCATTATGCAGCTCCTTTCATAAGTTGACCGATGCAAGCCACAGCAACTTTCTTCTGTTGCTCAGCCAAGTTGATTGTGGCGTTATAAGCTTGATTGCTTGCATGAAATAGCTCTGCAATTTCATGCTGTTTACTTAACGAAGGGAGCTCAATTTCCATCTTTCGGATGTTTGATAAGTTGATGTTCTTAATTGCTGCGCCTGTACTCAGGGCCTCTAACACGCTCTGACCCGACGGTGAGTTAAAGTAGGCGACAAGCACCTCACCAAGTAATTCATTCCTGTTTGGTCTTAAGACAATAAAATTGGCAGAAGCAATTACCTTCAGCTTTGCAATCTGTTCCGTAACATAGCCCGCTCTGATGGAATTACCTTTAGCAAGTAACACCACATCACCTTCTTGCAGTAAAAAGCGCTGAATGCCTTTACCCTCTGCGATCTCGATTTGGCTTAGTTGTTGCTCAACGATTTCACCGTTCTGATTAACAGAGCTACCTGTCAGTAAAAGCATCGTGCCTTCAGAACTGCTTTCACTCTTTTCGAATAGCGCATTTGTAGCACCAGTAGTTAATTCACTGCATAACACCTCGATAGTTTTCATTATAATCTCCTTTCGTTTTTTGCCTACGAATTTCTTTGTTGAGCTAATAGTAGATCATCTGCCCAAAAGAATGCAAGCAGTTTTTTGAAATTATTTTATTCGTACTTAAAAAACGAATTAAAAAGCGTGAGAAAGGTTGAGTGAGTATAGGTTCAATCGGGTGGGGAGTTCTAATAGAAGTTCTCGGCAACCCAGTGGGCTAAATCTGAGATTGAACGCACATAAATTCAATTCAGGAATTAATACGCATATGGGGTTCTCGAAAAACGAATGTCTGCAAATAAGGTAAAATGTTTTTTATTTGCGAGTACTTAGTCGAGGTGAGCGCAACTAACTCATAGGACACAGAGCATATTCTTAAAACTAGTGCTGGAAAACTGAAACTATAAAAATGCCAACTCAGGGAAACATCTGGCAATCCAGTTTAAAGACATTTATGAATAATCACTTATTCCGATTTGGTTAACTCATCTAATGATTTTAAACCATAAGCCAACTTGTTCCGCTCGAAGAAATCCATCATTACCGCATCGAACTGTGGGATGAAAAAATCCGAAACAAAATTACCCTGTGGGCCAATCTGTGTAAAAAAGTATGCATTAAACAAATGCCTAGCGATTAACCTAAAATCATTTTGCTGCGTGCGTTCATTTAGGACATCTATTGAAAGTTTTTTGCATAAATCACTGAGCATTTGCGCTTGTGAAAACAACTCATGAGACAAGAGACAGTATTCGTAACAAGCGACGTCGAATTTAGATTGGTTTTCTGAAGAACCTAAAGTGGTCTCAATACTCAATTTTGTGACCATAGGCTGTTTTAAAAATGCATATTCGTCATTGCTACCACCTGCTTTAATCGCCGCAACTGACATACCAAGAACACCACCCAGACCATAAGGAAGTAGACTGGCCCAAGTACCAGTCGGAGTTTGAAAGTTCAGGTCTTTCGCGAGCATCGAGTTCAGATCGCGGCATAAAGTTCTGACGGTAGAGCTAACATACAGATAGTCCTGAATTAGAAGACTTTGCCGGCGATTATTCTGTTCCTCGTTGACCATTTGCTCCTGTGCTTTAACAGACTTCTCAAATTCTAACCTCGTTAGACGAAGCTCCTGAGACTGTATCCTGATGGTATAAAGTAGAGCCAGCAATGAAGAAAAACCGAAGATAGGATTGAGTAGCCCGCCAACATAATCTCCAAACTGGCCCCATTCAGATGCTGTCGGGGCTAACCCGGAGTTACGGAAGTTCACGATATAGAGCAATACTGGCAGCGACAAAATGCCCATAAAAGAGGCCGGTACCGCATACCGGAATTGCCTTAAACGCTTTGCGCCGGCATTAGAGCGCTTTAGTTTAATGTACTTGTAATGGCCAACACGAAATAAGCTAAAGGCCGCAAAACCTATAGCTATTGCAGTAAAAAGGCACAACACAACAAATAGGTAGTTCATTCAAGTTCCTCCATGAGCAGGTACATCCTACGCTCGCTGACAGTAAAGTTACAAGTAAAGTGACCCTGACCACACTGTAGTAGCCAACTAAATTTGGCTAATTAAAGGCAAATCCTAGGGCTCATGAAAAATCGAATGTCTGCAAATAAGGCAAAGCAGAGATTCGTTTTTCGAAGTTCGCAAAAGTATGATTGCTCGGCGATGCTTTTGATTGTTCTGAATTGCCAACTTAACGACTTTATACCCACCCAGCTTTTAAAGCTGGATGGGTATTTGTGCCATCAATCGTCAAAACTTTGAATCGTAACTATCAAAATAATTAAGCTACTTACTTATCTAAAATTGAGTTTCATCAATATCAATTTTTTCAATGTTTGCGTGAGAAATGATATATACGCCATCTTTCTTGGTGGCTCCATGTTCTATTAGTGAATCACCGATTTTTAATTTGTTGAACGGTTTGTAAGAAGCATAATTTAGGACGGCAAGGTTAATCGCAATATTTCCATCCTGACGATAATCAATAAGGTTTGGTGCATTTTTCGAAACCAAGTAGTACACCAGAGACTTAACACCGGCTGCGTTTGCAAAATTTCGCAAACTGACATCAATACAATCAACTGCCTTCTCTTCGGCGGCAGGCTCAGTTGGCGGCGTTTCAATTTCAGCTTCTTTGCTAGGCACAGGTTTACGCGCTGGCATCAGTGCATCAAAGGGCTGAGCAAGTTTGACGTAGCGTTTTGTGCCCTTCGGTTTTTTGATAGTCAAAATTCGAGGTGTTGGCTCTAATGGGCAAACGTGGAACGCCTCGATCACCGTTAATTGAATGAACACATCATCAACAGATAGGTTCAGTGCACCCGCCAGCAACTCAATGTCCAAAAACAGCGAACCGTTATGACGATGGCAATAGTCTTTGTTGATGAACGGTTTGAGCGTTTCGGTTTTCAGACTAATGACAGCTTGGCTTTGTGCAGGGATAGAAGGTGTTTCCGCTGGCTGAGCTTTTGCCTTGGTCGGTTTAGCGGTTTCAGAATTTTCCTTGACGGATTTGTCGCTTGACTTTGCTTCTGGTGTCGAGACTTCCTTAACGGAAATATCCTGTTGTTTGCCTGACTCATCCTTTAATGATTCTGCTTGGGTGTCGTTGTAAGTGCCTTCCGATAGTTCTACAAACAGCCGAGTCAACTGAGGCTGCAGCGCGATACATTTAATGTTCTCTGTGCCAACCTTGTGGAAGGTCGTCAATATTGCAGGCTTCATCGGATCTGTGTGCAGCTCATTGGCCGCCTTCAGGTCTTTTAAAATTTCCATGATGGGACGCTGCAATTTTTCTTGCGCGTCATTTGCATCGAAGTACACATCCCTTTTGGTTTTAAAGAATCTGACCTTTGCATCAATTAAGGATTTGAAAGTGTCTGACGCTCGGACGTTTTTCGGCATCGTGATGAGAGGTTTGTCCAATAGTGATGGCTCGTTTGGCGTGGCAGACATTTTTTCGTTTTGGGGCGCAGACGTTTCGGCAATCACCACTTCCTTTTGCTCATCTAAAAATGGCGCATTTGTCTCTTTAGGCTCAGTCGCAGCGATTTGAGTGTCCTGATGTTTTGTCTCTGCTGCAGTCGCTTCTTGTTTCGCAGGGATGAAAGGTGTGTCTGTCGTTTGGTTTGTGGTTTCGGGTTGGGTTACAGCTTCCAATTTTCCATTGGTGATATTTGGCTCAAGCGTGATGGTCGGCTCAATTCTTTCTTGGATTTTTTCTACGGCCTGCTCTTTGGTCGGCATATCCATAATGGATGTTGCTGGTGTGTCGTCACTTTCATCAAACAAAGCATGGTTGAGCGAGTTTGTTTGCTGTGCCGGTTTTGGCAGCGACGGCTTAAAACCTTCCGTTATGGATTTTTCTTTGGCAGGTTTGGTTGCTGACTTTTTAGAAGTATCCGTTTTTTTGCTGGCGGCTGGTTTTTTATCTTCTATTTGCTGCGGCTCTTGTTGAGTAAGCGCTTTTTGTTCAGTCGATGCTTCTTCGATTGCCTCGATTTGCTGTGGAGCTTGCATCGGAGAAATATCGCCATCTTTGTTGACTGAGAAAAACAACTTTGCTGACGGTAAAAAAATAATTCCAGCCATTGATGGCGGCATAGGCTGCTCACCGAAAATGACATGCGGTGTGACCATTTTTACAAGGTCAATCCAAGTGACAGATTGTTTGCCACTCAAAATCGCGTTCTTTTGGTCGTTATTAAAATTGCCTGGCGTGAACTTCAGAATGCGGTCATTTGACGAGTCAGGGTCGAAGAGATGCGCAAAGCCGTTTTGCTCCATGATGGTCAAAATGTTGCGAGTGTCGGTTGGCAAACCGTACTGCAAGTCCATTGATGCATTCACTATGCTGTCAAAGGCGGCGCTCCAGCGAATATAGGCTTCGTTGCCAATCACCCATCCGTGCGATTTTGGACGATTCCATTCCCAGTCTTTTCGTGCATGGTTGATGCATTGGTATAGTTTTGTCGCAGTAGAAACGCGACGGTGGCCGCGAACTGCGTCGTACTGAATTTGCAAAGCTCGGTTGGTACTGACTGAGTCCCCCATGCGAATGCAATCAGAGAGGTGGCCTTTGTGTTGTGTGTAGCCCGATAGACAGCGAACAAGTTCTGAGTACAGTTCCTGCTTAATGGGAGAAGATAGCAAGTAGTCCATGGCGAAAGTGCCTTGGAGTAGCGGTGCCAGGATTTGCGCAGAATCGATGTTGTGACGATTGTGTGTGCGGTTGCGGATCCAAGTGACGCTATAGGCAGAAATATGATTGTTCTTTGCCCAAGCTGTTAGCGACTCTTTTTGCGGATACCAAGAGACAATCGGATTGGTTAATGGAATTGGGCGCTTTGTTAGTGGATGAATGACTTCCACTGCATCCACAGACACATCGCGCATGATTTTGCCAATATCGTGCAGTAGACAACCAAGCCAAGCAGCATAATCTAGGATTGGTTTGATTTGCGCGTCTTGGTCCGCCATGTGCGTTATTTGGCATTTCAGTTCTTTTGACCATCTTAACGCTTCGATAGAAGCCTCTATGCTGTGTGTCAGCAAACCACCAGTGTATTTGTGGTGATGGTCTTCTGATGCAGGCACCATGTGAACATAGGCGATGAAACGCCTTAAGACTTCGAGAAACAACTCATCAAAGAGTGGCTTGCCGGATGGTGCTTTGCGGTGGTCGCCAATATCGACGACCTCGCGCAAACGGTCGATTTGCTTCTGATAGTTGACATGAGACAGGATGCTGTCCGGGTCAAAAACAGGGATGCCGCGGAATTTCACGGGATGGAAAAACTCATCGGCATGTTCCACAGGCCTACCAAAGATATCGCTATACACCGCTTCTTTGGACGGCTTTAGCGATATGATGGCTTGGTGAAGAAAATCGACCAGATCTTTAAACATCTTAAGCGGCGTCCTCAATAAGATATGCAAGTTGTGATGGCACATCAGCGAACAACAACTTGTTGCCTTCGCGCAACGATTCAGTAATTTCTAATTCCTGATGATTTGCATCAGTCATTTTTTTCTTCCTTCTTAGCTTTGGTTTTTTCTAGCGAACGGATTGTTGCGCTGGTTTTCTTGATGTTTTCGTGAAGAGCGTTCAGCAGAACTCGGTACTGAACAAATTTGGCTTCAAGCTCTAAGGCTTTATGCGCATTCCAGGTGCAATGTTTGGTTAAGATACTGGTCACATCTAGTGTGGAATAGCTGTGCAAAGAAAGGCTAGGCTGGCCACTTATCCGAGCTTTTACCTTTAGATTTTTCCGAAATCGTGCTGAATGCTTCTTCCAAACTATGTACGGTTTTTTTAGCGAGTAGTTGGCGTTGCCGCGAAGCTCAACTACAGGAGCTACTGAATTAATACTCAGTTCGGAATCGTTAATTTGGCCTGTTGAGTGAAGTTGAGATATCCGCTTATTTTCATCATGGAAATACTCCCAATATCCGTCTATTAAATTTCGGACTTCGGCAATGATTGATTCGTTCTTTGATGTTAATAATGCATTTATCTGCTGCAAGTGCTCTAGTGCGTCCATAAGAAAATCCGTGGAATTAGTCTTCGCAAATTATGCAGGAAAAAAAGAGGGCTCTTTGAGACAGAGGGGGTCATTTTTGGGGGGTCTGTGTAAAAAGTTTGAGTTGGAGATTTTGGAACTTGTGAGAAGTGCAACAGTGAAGCTGCACTAATAGCGTATTGTGAACTACTAGGCACTAAAGTACCGAGCTTCTGATTACGCAGCGAGCGCAACCGTCTTTTGTTGACGCTTCGACGCTCGCTGCACAACATCTTTAAGATATTGAGTCTGACGCATAGCTCCACGTCCGATATCTACTTGAGCAGTTAAAACGCCCTTAGCAGACAACTTGACCTTTCCCCCAAATTTAAGACCATGACATTGATGAGATTTCCAATAAACTGGAGCCAATGGAGATCTCAAAATGAAAAAACGTTACACAGAAGAACAAATCATCAAAGCCATCAAGCAGCATG
>JACCEA012108105.1_pt1 | contig 59280 bp, 54 predicted proteins | sample 7449851 | NCBI WGS metagenome assembly JACCEA01 (sample SAMN15323453, study PRJNA562643) | freshwater metagenome | isolation source: river surface water | place: USA:Blue River Watershed | collected 2017-08-18 | reverse complement strand
GAAACGGCGTGGGATCGAGAGCGATCTTGACCATGGGTGTCCCTCCGGTGTTGTGGTGTGCGGCGGTAAGTGACGCCGGATGGGGTGTTAGTCGCGTTCGATGGCTCCGCGACCGAGCAGCGGGCGCTGACGAGTTACGTGCTTCTCGTAATCACGTCGTGCCTGCTGGGTTGAATCCAACGTCGAAACCGCGGCGACGGGAACGTCCCACCAGCCTTCTCCGTCGGGGGCATAGATCAGCGGATCGCTGTTGATGTGAATCAGGGTGGCGCGGTTGCCGGCCTTGGCGTCACGAACGGCCTGCTCCAGTTGCGCAACCGACTCGGGGCCCGGTTCGACACGAATGACGTGCATGCCCAGGCTTTCTGCATTGGTCGCCAGGTCGACGGGAAGTCGGTCGCCCTGTTCAAAGTTGTTGCCGTCTTTGTCGTGGAAACGGTACAGAGTTCCGTACCTCTGCGAACCCAAGTCCTCGGACAGGTGACCAATCGAGGCGTATCCGTGGTTTTGGATCAGCACAACGATGAACTTGATGCCCTCGGCGACGGCGGACACCATTTCCGAGTTGAGCATCAGGTACGAACCGTCACCGACCATGACGACTGAGTCGCGAGTGGCGTCGGCACGAGCGACACCGATACCGCCGGCGATTTCGTAGCCCATGCACGAGAAGGCGTACTCGACGTGATATCCCAGCCCGTCCCGAACACGCCACAGCTTGTGCAGGTCGCCGGGCAGCGAACCCGCGGCACAGACGACGACATCGCGTTCGTCCATGGCGCGCTGTACGGCGCCGATGATTTCGGACTGACCGGGAAGGTCCAGACCGCTGGGCTCGAACGACGCGTCGACCGCAGCGTTCCACGACGCCATGTTGGCCGTGTACTCGGAACGGTAGTCGGCGCCAACCTCGTGACCCGCAAGCAGCTCGGTGAGTTCCTCGATAGCCGCGCGGGCGTCGGCGACGACGGGCATCGCGGAACCGTGCTTGAACGCGTCGAACGACGCGATATTGATGTTGACGAACTTCACCTCCGCGTTCTGGAACGCCGTGCGGCTGGCGGCGGTGAAGTCACTGTAACGGGTACCGATACCGATGACGACATCAGCATCATGCGCCGCACGGTTCGCCGCCGAGGTTCCGGTCGCTCCGATAGCACCCAACAGCTGCGGGTGATCCCAGTTCAACGAGCCAACACCGGCCTGCGAGGTTCCCACGGGGATTCCCGTCGATTCGACAAACGCCTGCAGCGCCTCGTGTGCGTCCGAGTAAATTACGCCACCACCGGCGACAATGAGGGGCCGCTTTGCGCCGCGGATTGCACGGGCCGCTGCCTCGAGGGCGCTGCGCTCGGCGCGCGGACGACGAATGTGCCATTCGCGGTCGGCAAGGAATTCCTCGGGGACATCGATGATTTCGGCCTGGACGTCCTCGGGAATACACACCGTGACGGCACCGGTTTCCACGGGGTCGGTCAGCACACGCATGGCACCGAGCATGGCCGAATAGACCTGTTCGGGGCGGTGGATGCGGTCAAAGAATCGCGACAGTGGCTTGAACGCATCGTTGACGCTCATGCTGGCATCGTGGGGCAATTCCAGTTGCTGCAGCACGGGATCGGGTGCGCGATTCGCGAAGGTGTCGCTGGGCAGCAACAACACGGGCAAGCGGTTGGTGGTGGCCACTGCGGCGCCCGTCAACATGTTGGTCGCGCCGGGACCCACCGAGGCGGCGTTGGCGAAGGTCGAACGACGACGGTTCATGCGCGAGTAGGCGATGGACTCGTGCACCATGCCCTGCTCGTTGCGGGCCTGGTAGTACGGCATCAGTTCGGGGCTGTCGACGCTGAACTGCTTGAGCGCCTGACCGATACCCGCCACGTTGCCGTGTCCGAAAATACCGAAGGTTCCCGCGATAGTGCGCACGCGAACATCACCGTCAACGGTGTACTGGTGGGCCAAAAACTCGATGATGGCCTGGGCCACCGTCATCCGTCGCGTCGTCATTACTGGTCCTTCTGGTCGGCGGTGTAGGGAAGTCGGGGGTCCAGTTCCTGGTCATCCCAGGTCTGGCGGACCCACGCGTGCGAGGGCTCGTCGGTGATCAGCCAGGTGCGATCGGGGTCCGGCCCGGCCATGACGTTGAGGTAATAAAGGTCGTAACCGGGGGCGGCCACACACGGCCCATGCCACCCGAACGGCACCAGCGCAATATCGCCCGTGTGCACCTCGGCCATGATCTCGATGTCGCCCGCTGGGGACGACGATGTCTGCATCAAACCAAAAGGCTCGGCCGAAGCCGGCGCGGAAACCGAGCGTGACACTGCGGTTTCGAAGTAGTAGATCTCTTCCAGCTGCGCCTCGGCGCCCGGCACGTATTCATCGTGCTTGTGGGGCGGATAGCTGGACCAGTTTTCACTGGGCGTGATGACCTCGCACACGATCATGCGCGAAGCGGCGAGGTGAGCGGGGGTGCCGAAATTGTGGACCTGGCGGCTCGATCGGCCCGCGCCTCGTAATTCAATCGAGACCTCGTCGGAGGGAATGTAGGCGACGGGGAATGACTCGGTCGTGGGGGCCGATGCGACCGATACGCGACCGACACCGGTGATGGTCAGTGCCGCGCCGGTGGGCAGATAGAGAACGTCGGTCGGCCCGTGAAACACGCTGCGGCGGCCGGCGAGGGCCTGGGTGTGACTGTCCGATCCGACGAGGTACGACACCTCGAACGAACCCTCCAGCGGCACGATGATGCGTTCCTCCGCCGAACCCTCGAGCGACAGTGACTGACCGGCGGCCAGCACTCCGACGCGGACGCCGGTGTACTGCCACCCGTCAAGACCGGAATCTACGACGGACTCCCAACCGCCCTGGGCGAGTGAACCCTGGGGATAGAACCAGTTGGGGGTTGACATTGTGACTCCTGAAAGGTTTCTCGTGCCGCGAGCCCACCACTGCCCGCGGCACGAAATCGGTTAGTTCTGGGGGAAGCCCAGGTTGATACCGCCGTGGCTGGGGTCCAACCAGCGCGAGGTCATCGTCTTCTCACGAGTGAAGAAGTTGAAGCCCTGCACGCCGTGAGCCTTGGTGTCACCGAACAGCGAGTTCTTCCAACCACCGAACGAGAAGTAGGCGACGGGAACGGGAATGGGCACGTTGATGCCAATCATGCCGACCTCGATCTCGTTCTGGAAACGGCGAGCAGCGCCACCGTCGTTGGTAAAGATCGCGGTTCCGTTGCCGAATGCACCCGAGTTGATGAGGTCCACGCCCTCGTCGAACGACTTCACGCGGACGATCGACAGCACCGGTCCAAAGATCTCTTCGGTGTACACCTTCGAGGTGGTGGGCACGTTGTCGATCAGGGTGGGTCCCAGCCAGTAACCGTTGGGGTCTCCGTCCACCTCGATGCCACGACCGTCGACAACGATGGTCGCGCCATCCTGTGCAGCGATGTCGATGTACGAGGCCACCTTGTCGCGGTGAACCTCGGTCACGAGGGGGCCCATGTCGCACGAGCGACGGCCATCACCAATGGTCAGGGTCTTCATGCGCGAGACAATCTTTTCGATCAGTGCGTCGGCGACAGGTTCGACAGCGACAACGACCGAGATGGCCATGCAGCGCTCACCGGCGGAACCGAAACCTGCGTTGATGGCCGAGTCGGCGACCAATTCCAGGTCGGCGTCGGGAAGAACCAGCATGTGGTTCTTGGCGCCGCCCAGAGCCTGGACGCGCTTTCCGTGACGCGAACCGGTTTCGTATACGTACTGTGCGATGGGGGTCGAACCGACGAACGAGATTGCACCAACGCGAGGGTCGGTCAGCAGTCCGTCGACCGATTCCTTGTCACCGTTCAGTACGGTGAATACGCCGTCAGGAAGACCCGCTTCCTTCCACAGTTCGGCCATCCAGATGGCGGCAGTGGGGTCCTTCTCGGAGGGCTTCAGCACAACCGAGTTACCGGCAGCAATCGCGATGGGGAAGAACCACATCGGGACCATGGCGGGGAAGTTGAAGGGGCTTATGATGCCGACAACGCCAACGGGCTGACGGGTCGAGTACACGTCGACACCGGTCGAGGCGTTCTCGCTGTACGAGCCCTTCAGCAGGTGCGTCATGCCACAGGCGAATTCGACGACTTCCTGGCCGCGGCTGATTTCACCGAGAGCGTCGGACAGAACCTTGCCGTGTTCGCTGGTGATGATCTCGGCCAGCTCGCCCTTGCGAGCGTTGAGCAGTTCGCGGAAGTTAAAGATGATGGCCTGGCGACGAGCCAGCGACATGTCACGCCATGCGGGGTACGCGGCGTGAGCCGACGAGATGGCCTTGTCGATGTCCGCGGCGTTGGCCAGCGCGACGCGCTTGGTTTCCTTGCCGAGTGCGGGGTCAAAGACGGGTGCGGTGCGGTCGCTTGTACCGTGGTCGCGGGCTCCGTTGATCCAGTGAGGAACTACTGTTGCAGTCATTTCAGTCCTTTGTTTTTCAGGGTTTAAGGTAATTATCCGTGAACCATCGACACAGCGGTGTCAACGGTTGCGGCGACGTCGTCACCGGCGGGGTACAGAATCGAACGGCCCACGACGAGGCCCTTGACGCCGGGCAGCGCCAATGCGTTCGACCACTTGGCGAATGTGTCGCCCTTGGCGTCACCGGGGTCGCCGCCCAACAGCAGCGTGGGCAGAGTGGTCGAGAGCATGACGCGTTCCATGTCGTCCACAACGGGCAGCTTCAGCCACGACTGCGCCGATGAGTTGCCCAGGCCCTGAGCGATGGCGACGGACAAAATCACCTGATCGGTGGACAGGTTGTTGACGATACGCCCGTCCTTCCATTCGCTGAGGAACGGTTCGAGCATGATGGGGATTCCGGCCTCTGCGGCGTCCGAGACGGCCAATGCGGTGGCCTCGAGCGTGTCGGCGGTTCCGGCATCGCTGAGGTTGATGCGCACCAGGTTTTTGGCGAAGTCGAGGCGGTCGCGTTCGATCGAGTCAATGTCGTAGGCGGTGTAGCGGTCGTCCATTTCGAACGAGGCCCCACGCAGTCCGCCGCGGTTCATCGAACCGACAACAATCTTGTCGTCCAACAGGCCAAGCAGCGCGAGGTCGTCGATGATGTCGGGGGTACCCAGAACGCCATCCACTCCGGGACGTGAAATGGCGATGGCGAGGCGCTCGAGCAGCTCGTAACGGTTCGACATTGCCGTGGGGTTCTGGCCGACAGCGAGAGCGCCACGGGCCGGGTGGTCGGCGGCAACGATCATCAGTCGACCGTCTCCGTCCGAGATGTTGCGCGTGCGGCGGTTCGCATAGATTTCTGCGAGACGTCCCGGGTTCGAGGCGCGTGCTTCGCGCAGAGCGTCAAAGTCGAGTGACACCATTACGAGATCTCCTTCAGGATGGCGTTGACCTCTTCTGCCGAGGGCATCGCGGTCGAACATTCGAGTCTGCTGGCCACGATGGCTCCGGCAACGTTGGCAAATTTGAGGATGTGCTCGAGCTCCCAGCCCTGCAGCAGGCCGTAGCAGAGCGCCCCGCCGAAGGAGTCGCCGGCACCCAGACCGTTCACGACATCGACGAAGTACGGGGGAACCTCGACCGAGCTGTTCGCGGTCTTGGCCAGAACGCCCTTGGGGCCCTGCTTGACGATCGCCAGCTCGATGCCGCGTTCCAACAGCGCGTCAGCGGCGCGATGGGGTTCGGTTTCACCGACGGCGACCTGGCATTCTTCCTTGTTGCCGATCGCGACGGTGACCTTGGACAGTGCCTTCTCGACCTCTGCGGTCGCCAGTTCGGGCGAATCCCAGAACATGGTGCGGTAGTCGAGGTCGAGGATTGTCAGCGGCGCGCGGCCTCGAGCGTCCCATGCAGCGTGATGGGCGGTGCGCGAGGGCTCCTTGCTGAGTCCCGTGACGGTCGACCAATAGATTTTCGCGGTGCGAATTGCGTCAAGGTCGAGCTCGTCGGCGTTGATGATGAGGTCGGGGGCAATCGGGTCGCGATAGAAATACAGCGGGAAATCGTCGGGCGGGAAGATTTCACAGAACACGACGGGGGTGTTCAAACCCTCGACGCCGCTGACGAATTCGTCGTTCACGCCGAGCCGGGTCAGTTCCTGGTGGATGAAGTTACCGAAGGGGTCGTTTCCGGTGCGGGTGATGACGGCCGAGTTGAGGCCATACTTTGCCGCCGCGACGGCGACGTTGGTGGCGCTTCCGCCAAGGAACTTGCCGAAGCTTTCGACCTGCTCGAGTCCCACGCCGACCTGCAGCGGGTAAATGTCGATGCCGACACGACCGATGGTGATGACGTCGTAGGGCGTCTTCGTTGCCATGATCTCGGACCTTTCACGTTTGTGGTGCGAGGTCGTGCGCGACGTCGCTCTCACTATGTTAGGACATATTGACAAGTCATGCAATTCCTCCGTCGGGATGTTGCGCATCCTCCCCCACTCAAAAATGTCGGAGCCACCTGACACACTGAGTACATGGATAATTTCGCCTTTCTCGCTGTAGGAATCTTCGTCGGAGCCGCACTGGGTGCGGCGGGCGTGTGGGTCGTGCTGTCGCGCCGTAGCGGCGTAACCCCCGACGCGTCACTCGCCGCGGCCACCCTCAGTGCCGAGAAGGAACAACTGACCATCCGCCTGGCCGAAAAGGACGCCATCATCGCGGACTTAACAAGGCGGGACACCGAAAAGCAGTCACAGGCCGAGGCGGCTCTTGCCGAGGAAAACCGGGTCCTGCAAATGTTGGCGCCGGTGAAGCAAGCACTCACCGATATGAAAAACAAGGTCGAAGAAGTCGAACGCGAACGCACCAAGGAATTCACCACGGTGGGCCAGATCTTTGCCGACCTGCGCGCGCAAACCACCGAACTTCAGCACACCACCCAGGGACTGAAGAACTCGTTGGGCAATGCGAACATCCGTGGCGCCTGGGGCGAGATCCAACTCGAACGCGTCGTCGAAGCCGCAGGGTTGTTGCACCACGTCGACTTCACGACCCAGGCCCAAACCCAGGACGCCGACGGCACGTTCCGGCCCGACATGGTCATTACCCTGCCCGACGACAAGAAGATTGTGATCGACTCAAAGGTTCCGCTGACCGCCTACCTCGAGGCCATGAAGGCCAACGAAACAGGTGGCGACGTGCGGGGCCACCTCAAGAACCACGCCAAATCCATGCGCGACCACGTCAAGGCATTGTCCGATCGCAAATACTGGGAGCGCCTGAATTCCAGCGCCGATTACGTCATCATGTTCGTCCCCAGTGACGCCATGCTGTCGGAAGCACTCGAGGCCGACACCGCCCTGTTCGACTACGCGCTGAACCAGAAGGTTGCTCTGGTGTCCCCCGTTTCACTGTTCACGACGCTCAAGGCCGTGGGATACATCTGGAAGCAACAGCAGCAGTCCCGCGAAGTCGTCAAGATTGTCGAGCTGGGCCAAGAACTGTACAAGCGACTGGGGACTGCCGCCGACTCCGCCGCGAAGGTGGGTCGTGGCCTCGCCACCGCCGTGCAGGCCTTCAACGACTTTGCAGGTTCGTTCGAGACGCGACTATTGGTGCACGCCAAGAAGTTCCCCGGCATCGATATCGACGCCGTGGCATCGATAGCCGCGGTCGACAAAGAGGTGCGCGACCTGAACCTCGCCAAGTTTCCCGAGCCCGCGGCACTCGCCTCGGGCGACACCGATTCGCTCGACGAAATCCAGATCGATTTCGACGAACCCTCGACGGAGTCCACAATGGACTCTGATGGCACTCGCTAAAAACCGGACCGACTGGTCGGACGGAATCATCGCCCTGCTGGGCGTCCTGTTCGTTGCGCTCAGTATTCGTTCCGCCATCAGCGGGCTCAGCCCGATATATGACATCGTCGATGCCGAGATCCCCTTGGACACTCTGGCTCGCAGCGTTCTGGGCACCCTTCCCCCCGTCGGATTCGTGCTCGGTGGGCTCGTGACCTCCCGGCTGGCCAAACCCCTCGGGCTCGAAAACGTCCTCATCGTCCTCACCGTGCTCATCGTCGCGGGGCACATCATTCGAGGACTTTCGTCCAGTTGGCAGATGATGGCCGCCGGGTCTCTGATAGCCCTGATCGGCAGCGGCATGGGCAACGTCGCACTTCCCCCCGTCATTAAGCGTCACTTCCCCGGCAGAATCGGGCGAGTTTCGGCTATGTACACGGTGGCCATGTCGGTGACCTCGCTGATCGCACCCCTGATCGCCGTGCCGCTCAGCGACAGTTACGGGTGGCGAATCGCCTTGATTTCGTGGGCGATCGTGCCGCTTATTGCGACCATCCCCTGGGTTCTCGAGGTGCGTTCCGGTCACGCCGAACACATCGACATGACCGATACCCACGGGCCCCGACTTCCCCTGACCAAGGCCCCGACCGCGTGGGCACTGGCGCTGTCGTTGACGGTGTCATCTATGACGGGATACACGATGTTCGCGTGGATGCCCGCCATCGCTGTCGACAACGCGGGGCTCGACATCTCGGGTGGCGGCGTCATGCTGTCACTGTTCGCGGGAATTGGATTGCCGTGGGCGTTGTTGGCCCCGGTACTCGCCGCGCGCCTCACGAACGTGTCCTGGCTTGTGGCATCGGGCGTGGCCTTGACCATGATCGGCGCACTGGGATTTGTCGTCGCCCCCACGGTCGCTCCGTACCTGTGGGCGCTCACGTTGGGTTCCGGCCCACTACTGTTTCCACTGTCGCTGGTGCTCATCAATTTGCGGTCCGAAACCACGCACTCCTCGCTAAAACTCAGCGCATTCACCCAGTTCATCTCGTACAGTGGTGCCGCGATCGCCGCGCCGCTGATGGGGTGGTCCCACGCCGCGACCGGCAGCTGGACGCTGGGCCTGGTCGGACTCGCCACGTTTTCGCTGGTGGGACTGTGGTCGGCATACATTCTGGGCAAAAACCGCACCGTGGACCAAGAGCTCCGCCTGAAGGGTCTGCTGCACTAGCCGCACGCCGCGAATCGGGGCTCGTTTAGGGAATTTCTGAACTCAGGCGATAAAGTAAATCTCATGTCCGACGAAACGATTTCGCCCCCGCACGACGGACAGAACCTCGCCGATTTCTGCATGCAGAATGTGATTCACCACATCCGCACAGGCCAACTGAAGCCCGGCGAGTGGATCAACGTCGAGAAGCTCGCACGCGAACTCGCCGTGTCCCCCACCCCGCTGCGCGAATCACTGCCCCGACTCGAGGCCGAGGGATTCGTCGTCAAAAACACGAACCGTGGATTCTCGGTCGCATCGCTGGTCGGTGGCGCCGGGTTCGACAGCGCCTTCGCCATGCGCGAACTGCTCGAACCGGAAGCCGCCTACCTCACGGCCCAGAACTGCACCGACGACATGATCGAGGCGCTCGCGGCGTCGATTGATGTGTTCACGCAGACAGCACGAGAACTCGAACTGGGCACTGCCCATCCGCTCAACCGCGAGCTGACCGAAGCGGACGCCATCTTTCACGACATCCTCGCGGACAACTGTGGCAACCACCTCCTGTCACAATCCATTCACCGCATGCGCGCCCACCTACACTTGCACGCCTATCCGTTCACACACGAAGAAGCCAGCGAGGTATCGCGCGAACACTCCGCAATTCTCGAGGCCCTGCGCCACCACGACTCGGATGCAGCACGCGAGGCCATGTCGCAGCACATCATTGCGGCCCGCCAACGCATGCGCAGCTTTTACCCGATCTAAATCCGGCGCCGGCTGCGGCCTCGCCTCGCCTCGCCTCGCCTCGAATTGAGCGTCGTGCAGTGAGCACCACGGAAGAGACACCCTCGCGCACGCCGTGCCGCTAACGCCGAGCCGCTAACGCCGTGGCGCGAACCTCGTGCCCGTGGGTAGAGCCTCGGCGACTACTCGGCGATCCAGCGCGAGGCCAGGTAGTCCGACGACACGCGGCGGACAGTGCCCGAACGCGAGCGGAAGATGATGCTCTCGGTGCGCAACCACGCACCCTCGCGGCGCACGCCTCGAATCAAGTCGCCGTCGGTGACACCGGTGGCCACAAAGAACGTGTTGTCGCTGGACACCAGTTCGTCGGCCGAATATATGTGGTCAAATTTCAAGCCCGCAGCGAGCCCGTTGGCGCGTTCCTCATCGGTTTTGGGCATCAAGCGGCCCTGAATAAAACCGTCGAGCGCCTTGATTGCACACGTCGTGGCAACACCCTCGGGGCTTCCCCCGATACCGTACGACATGTCGATGCGGCTGTCACTGCGGGCAGCGTTGATGCCAGCGGCCACATCGCCGTCCAGAATCAGGCGGGTATGCGCGCCAGCGGAACGAATTTCTTCGATCGCCTCGGCATGACGGGGACGGTCGAGGATCGCCACTCGAATTTCGGACACCGACTTCTTCTTGGCCTTCGCCAGCTCACGAATGTTGTCGCCCAGCGACTGGCCGAGATCGAGAACGCCCACACCATCGGCGTTCGACACGAGCTTCTCCATGTAGAACACGGTCGAGGCGTCGAGCATAGAACCACGGTCGGCGACGGCGAGCATCGAGATGGCGTTTCCACGGCCGGCGGCCGTCAGGCTGGTGCCGTCGATGGGGTCCACCGCGATGTCACATTCGGGGCCATAGCCGTTGCCGACCACCTCGCCGTTGAACAACATCGGGGCGTTGTCCTTCTCGCCCTCACCGATCACGATGGTTCCCTGGAAGTTCACGGTTCCCAAAAACTTGCGCATCGCATCGACGGCGGCACCGTCTGCGGCATTCTTGTCACCGCGTCCCACGTACGGCATTGCGCGAATCGCAGCAGCCTCTGTGGCGCGAACGAGCTCCAACGCCAAGTTGCGGTCGGGGTGGGAAAAAGGGGTCTCCATGGCATTCGTCCTTTCGTGGTCCGAACGCGCAGGTGGTGGTCCGCGCACTCTCAGCCTAACCCAGGTCGCAGTTAGCTAGACTGGAGGCGCCTAAGCACCCCACCACCAAGGAGCATCATGCCTGTCGCAACACCGGATCAGTACGCCGAAATGCTGGACACCGCGAAGAAGAACGCCTTCGCTTTCCCCGCATTCAACGTGTCTTCATCGTCGACCATCAACGCCGTACTTCAGGGCCTTGCCGAAGCCGGTTCTGACGGCATCCTCCAGGTCACCACGGGTGGCGCTGACTACTTCGCCGGCCACACCGTCAAGGCTCGTGCCACCGGTGCTCTCGCAATGGCTCGTTACGTCCACGAAGTCGCCAAGAACTACGGCGTGACCGTTGCCGTTCACACCGACCACTGCCCCAAGGACGCACTCGACGGTTTCGTCATGCCCCTCATCGCTGCCAGCGAGGAAGAGGTCAAGGCCGGACGTAACCCCATCTTCCAGTCGCACATGTGGGATGGTTCGGCTGTCCCCTTGGCCGAGAACCTGCGCATCGCCGAGGACATGCTGAAGAAGACCAAGAACATCAACGCAATCCTCGAGGTCGAAATCGGCGTCGTCGGTGGAGAAGAAGACGGCGTCAGCCACGAAATCAACGACCAGCTGTACACCACTCTCGAGGACGCAATCGCGACCGTTGAGGCTTTGGGACTGGGCGAGAACGGCCGCTACATGGCCGCACTGACCTTCGGTAACGTTCACGGCGTTTACAAGCCCGGCAACGTGAAGCTTCGCCCCGAAATCCTCGCCGACATCCAGGCCGGCCTCGCCGCCAAGTACGGCACCGGCCCCAAGCCCATGGACCTCGTGTTCCACGGTGGTTCGGGTTCGACCAACGAGGAGATCGCCGAGGCCGTGCGCAACGGTGTGGTGAAGATGAACATCGACACGGACACCCAGTACGCCTACACCCGTGCAATCGCGGACACCATGTTCAAGAACTACGACGGCGTGTTGAAGGTTGACGGCGAGATGGGCAACAAGAAGGTCTATGACCCTCGCGCCTGGGGCAAGATTGCCGAGACCGCGATGGCTCAGCGCGTTGTCGACTACGCAAACCAGTTGGGTTCGGCCGGCAAGTCGATTCACTAAGCACCAACTTTTTTCGGAGCCCCGCACTGAGTGCGGGGCTCCGTTGTTTTATGTCGGTGGTCACGGCGAATCTGTCAGTAACTCAGTTGCTGTCGAAAGGTCCGTCATGACTGCCTCACAATTCCCCCGCTCTTTGTCCGGCGTGCTGCCTGCCCGGGTCGCCTCGATCGTCGTGGCGCTGGCCCTCGGTGTCGCGCCCGCGCTGCTGGGTACGCCGGTCGCCGCCGCGGCCAATGCGACGGTAGCCCCCGATGCCCCGAGCGGCTTGTCGGTCACCGATTCGTCGGTGCGCAGCCTCGATGTCGAATGGCCGGCGGTGGAACCCACGACGGATTCGCCGATTGACGGCTATCAGGTCGAATACCGTTCGCCCAACGGCGTATGGGCGGTGGGCGCGGTCACCACTGCCGATCACGTCTCGGCCACGGTGACAGGGCTCGACGCGTCCACACGATACGAGTTGCGGGTGGCGGCGACAAACGAGGCCGGAGTTGGTGACTATTTCGTTTATGGTGCCCCCATCGCGATGGACATGTCCCCCTCCGTTCTGTGTCTCGTGCGGTCGAATTTCGTCGTCAACTGCGACGGACATGACCGGAACCTCGGAATCGATGCACTGTCGGTCACACTCGGGCTGAACCACTATTGTGCGTTGACCGTCGAGGGTGCCCGGTGTTGGGGTTCCAACAATTTCGGACAGCTGGGTGTCGGCACCTCGACCGCTACTCCCGGATACAGCCAACCGGTGGGGTTGAGCGAATCGCTGGTCGATCTGCAGGCCTACGCAAATAACACCTGTGCCCTGACCACTACGCAGCAGCTGTGGTGCTGGGGCAAGAACAACTGGGGTCGCACCGGTCTGGCGGCCTCGGCATCGTTCAACCCGAACCCCGTCATGGTGGCACCGAACGTGGTCGATTTCGCCACAGGCTCGGATTTATGTTTTGTCACGGTGGACGGTGCGACGCACTGTGAGGACGGTTTTTATGCCGGGTCGAGGCGCACCACGTACACTTCCTTCAGCCCGACGACACGAATTTTCGGCCCTGGCCTTTTCTGCACCGATTCGGCGCCAGCCACGGTGTCCTGCGTGACGTCCAGCACCGATAGCCCCGGGCAGACCCGGGTCTGGCCGGACGCGATTCGCGAACTCGAAGTGGGCTCGTTGCACAGTTGCGCGATCACGGAATCGGCCGAACTCTGGTGCCGCGGAAATAATTCGTACGGCCAATTGGGCCAAGGTTTCGCGTCGACGAGCGGCAGCAGCACCCCCATCCAAGTTCCGGGATTGGGATCGGTGACCCATGTCGCACTGGAACCACAATCCGGATCGAACCGTTACCGCACCTGCGCCGCCAATTCGGAATCCATCATCTACTGCTGGGGCCAAGATAACCCGGCCGTGCTCCCCCGAACCTCCATCCCTGTCATCACGGCGGTCACCGCCGACCTGCCGCAGACCGTTGTCGGACTGCACCAGACGGGAAACACTGCGACATCCGCCTCGATCGCATGGACTCCCGCTAGGCCCACAACTTACGGCGCACTCGGGTACACCGTGTCCTGGTCACGCGACGGGGAAATCTGGACATCGGTCGATGCGGGGGCTTCTGCGTCATGGACCTTCACCGGCCTGCCCTCCGCCGCCGCTGTGCTGTACACCGTCACAACCCGATCGGGTGCCGAGAACAGCGAGACCAGTGCGCCCGCAGTTGCGTTCACACGAGGCACACGTACGGCAAACCTCACAGTCACCGACCACTCGGGCGAGCCCGTTATCGGCGGTTCGCTGACATGGGCGAATGGCACCCGCAGCATCCAATCCGCGAACCCCCTCGGCCTGACCTCGACTGGTTCGGTCGCATTCCCCCTAATTCCCGCTGGCCCAATCGAATTCACACTCTCGGGAGTACTCATGCCCAGTGGAGCGACAGCACGTGCCGTAATCACCGAGGTCGTGGGGCTCGACCGCGCAACCACTATCCGGTTCCCCGCCGAGCCCTCCGAGGTGCAGCACCTGGTCAAGGTGCAGCTGCCTAACGGCGAACCTGTCGTCGGGGCCTCGGTCACGGTTCTGGGACTTGTCCCCGAGGCCACTGTCGGTGCCGCGAGATTCCAGGCTCCCGAGATGCCGGAATATGGATTCACCGACTCCAACGGCACCTTCCGCACCGCGGGGTACATCGGTCCGGACGGCGCTACGGCAACCGTCAACTACAACGATGGAGTTCTGGATCAGACCACCACCGCCGATGTCGAGGGCTATGTGACCACCGTGGTGCTCGACGAAATGCCGTATGTCGATGTCCCCGAACAACAAATCACTGCGACGGCAGGATCGCTGGTGACCGTGACCATGCCCATCGGCCAGCCCGACATGCTGTCATCACGGGCTCGCGTGACAGTTGTCCCACCGGCTGGAGCACGCCAAACCTGTCGCGGCGCCAAATTGACCGGCACACCGGACTCGCGCGGCAACGTGACCGTCAAGCTGTGCGCGACCAAGTCAGGCGCCTACACGGTGCGCGGTCACGGCATTGCCTCGTCCGGTTCAGTCACCGTGAACCTCAAAGGCGCCCAGGCCTCCGGAGTGACCAGCCTCGCCGCGGAATCCCCCAGCGCGGGATCCGCCCGCGTGACGTGGCAGATCCCCAGCCTCCGCGGTGGTCTGCGCGTGACCGGGTACGTGGTCCTCGTTCAGGGCGCGGGACGCACGGTGACACTGCGCACCACGAAATTGACGGCGACGATCACCCGGCTGCGAAATGCAACCACGTATTCCGTGACGGTAATCCCCATCACCAAGGCCGGATACGGAGCCCGTACCAAGGTCACGGTTCCGGTGGCCTAGTCGGGCCTGTTTGCCCCGATTTGCGGGGACGACCAAGCAGCCGAGTCGACCAGGAATCCGACCCTCCCCGCACAGTGGCGGTCCGAGACTAGTTCTTGCGACCGCCCAATGCGCGCTCGTCCTGCTCGCCATCGGCGTTGATGCGCAGTTCCTTGGGCAGGCTGAACACCAGATCCTCGGTCGTGGTCCGCACCTCGGAAACGTCACCAAAACCGGCGTCGGCAAGGTCCGCCAGCACATCCTGCACGAGCTGCTCGGGGACACTGGCCCCGCTGGAAATACCGATCGTGGACACACCCACCAGCCATTCCTCGCGAATCTCGTGCGCATAATCCACGCGGTATGCGGCACGGGCACCATACTCGGCGGCCACCTCGACCAGCCTCACGGAGTTCGAAGAGTTAGCACTGCCCACCACAATCACGAGGTCACATTCGGGGGCGATCTTCTTGATCGCGACCTGTCGGTTCTGGGTCGCATAGCAAATGTCGTCGCTGGGCGGGTCTTGCAGATGGGGGAAACGAGCGCGCAACCGGGCCACGGTCGTCATCGTCTCGTCGACGGACAGCGTGGTCTGCGACAACCAGATCAGCTTGTCGGTTTCGGGCACATCCACCGTGTCCGCGGCATCGGGGTCATTGACGAGGGTGGTTTGTTCTGGAGCGTGACCCATCGTGCCCTCAACCTCTTCGTGACCCTCGTGGCCGACGAGCAGAATGTGGAAACCTTGGCGCGAGAAACGCTCGGCCTCGCGGTGGACCTTGGTCACCAGCGGGCAGGTGGCGTCGATGGCCAGAAGGTTTCGGCTTGCCGCACCCGCCTTAACTGCGGGGGAAACACCGTGCGCGCTGAACACCAGGTGCGCACCCTCGGGCGCCTCGTCGACCTCGTTGATAAAGATCGCGCCTCGGGCCGTCAGCTCGCGGACGACCTCGACGTTGTGCACGATTTCCTTGCGGACGTACACGGGAGCGCCGAATTGATCCAGCGCCTTGTCGACGGCAATGACCGCACGGTCGACTCCCGCGCAATACCCGCGGGGCGCTGCCAACAAAAGCCGCTTGGGGGCTCCGCTGGGCTGCTCGGTCAGGGGGATTGTTCGACGGTGCGATGAGGCGGGCACAAAGAGTGCTTCGCTTCCGTTGCTGACCTGGTTCACCCGTTCAGTCTAACTTTGAGCACCGCGTCTGACGACGGGATTAGCGAGCGAGTGCAAGCTCTTCGACGGAGGAGTACACGGTGGTGCCCTCGGCCGAGTTCACGGCCACCTGGAACGCAGCCGCGCCGACGGCGGTCGTGACATCGAGCGAAATCGAGTCGGCGCCGTGAACCCACGACAGCGAGATCGAATCGGTCGAGGTCTGCTTCCACGCAAATTCGCCCTCAAAGGCAGGGTTCTTGCGCAGTCGAGCCAGCGCGACGATGGCCTGTGTGACGGGCTGGGCCAACGCCTCGGTGATTTCGGCGGGGGTGAAGTGGTGACGATTGACGTCACGGCCCTGGCCCGAAGCCTCGAACAATTCAACGTCGTCCATGCCGTTCAGCAATCCGACATAGTAAACCTGGGGCTCACCCGGCAGGAAGAACTGCACCGCGCGCGATGCGACATAGGCAACATCGTCCGCGAGGATGTTGGGCAGCGTGGCGTTGATCTGGTGCGGCAGCGTGAACCACTGAGGGACCACACTGGCGATGTTCGAGTGCCCACCCGTGTTCTGGGCCGCACGTTCAAAGATATAGGCCATGTCGTCCTGTGTAATCAGTCCGGGGCGACCGCTGATCGGGCCGGCATCAATCACACCGAAACCGTCGTGGGTGTCGAGCACGTTGAGACAGTTGCTGGGGCGGATGGCAAACCAGTCGCCCAGCTTGTCGACAGTTCCGGTGAAGAACGAGTGCAACAGCAGGGGTGCCGTCTGGAAGTCATAAATCAGGTCGACCAGTGGCGCGATGGCGAGCTGCTGGGTGTAGTGAGCGTGGACCTCGACCAGAACGCGCATGCCGTACGAGTGGATGAGCTCGGTCAGTTCTTCGACGAACTTCAGGGTTTCGTCGGTCATGAATGAGTCGTTGCCGGGGGTCTTGACGGCGTATCCGATGGCGTCCAAACGGATGACCTTGACGCCACCGCTGGCCAGCGCCTCGATGACGCGGACGAGGTATGCCTGTCCCGCGGGGTGGTTGATGTCGATGTCGACCTGAGTGGGCATGAAGGTCGTCCACACGAGGCGGCGAACCCCGTTGACCTCATAGGCGGTGAAAGGCAATCCGGGGCGGGGGCGGTAGAACGCGGTGATGTCGTGTTCGTTTCCACCGTTGGGGAACACCACGTCGAAGGTCAGGAACATTCCGTCGTATTCGGATTCTGTTCCCTTGTCCTGCCAGTCGAGGAATTCGGGGGAAAGGGATGATGCGTGGTTCACGATCAGGTCGGCGGTGACCTCGTGGGTTTGCGAGATGCGCTTGAAGTCCGACCAATGCCCCAGGCGGGGGTCGACGATTGTGTGATCAATCGGGTCGAATCCGGCATCGTCGCCGTCGTAGGGATGGAAGAACGGCAGGACGTGAATTCCGCCGAAATCGGCGAGGGGCCCCGCGAGGAGCTTCTCGATTTCGCCCAGGTTCCCGCCGACGCGCTCGGCGTATACAAGGATGCTGGTGCCTGACATGTAACCTCCACTACACAGAAAGTCACGCGGTGGTGGACGCGTGTGTTTCAATATTAGTGGATGTGGATGCAAACGGTTACATGTCGACGCCCGCCGCTAATCTGGACGTTATGAGCGCAACGGGCGAGAACATGGGCGGCATCCCCGTGATGTCCGTATCGAATGTCGCGCAGAGCATGCGCACTCACATCAACGCGTTGCCTCCCGTGTGGATTGAAGGACAGCTGGCGTCGTGGAATGTCCGCAACGGGCACGCCTATGCCAAGTTGAAAGACGTCACCGAGGACGCGACCATTTCGATCACCGTGTGGCGTTCAGTGCTCGAGTCCCTGCCCGAAAATTTCGCCCAGGGCGACAAGGTCCGGGTGCTGGCAAAGCCCGATTACTGGATTGCCGGTGGCACCTTGTCTTTCAGCGTGAAGGACATGCGCCACGAGGGACTCGGGGACATTCTCGAAAAAATTGAACGACTGCGTCGCCAACTGGCCAACGAAGGCCTGTTGGACGAATCCCGCAAGCAGCCGCTCCCGTTCCTCCCACTCTGTATCGGACTGATCACGGGCGCGAACAGCGACGCCGAAAAAGACGTGCTGACGAATGCGCGACTGCGCTGGAGCGATGTCCAGTTCCGGGTGCTGCACACCGCGGTTCAGGGCGAAAATTGCGCACCCCAGGTCGCCCGTGCCATCGCCGACCTCGACTCCGACCCCGAGATCGACGTCATCATCATCGCTCGAGGCGGCGGCGACTTCCTGCACCTGTTGCCTTTTAGTGATGAAATGGTGGTGCGGGCCGCGGCGGCGGCATCGACCCCGATTGTGTCGGCCATCGGCCACGAGAACGACAGGCCACTTCTGGACGAGGTTGCCGACCTGAGGGCCTCGACTCCGACCGATGCAGCGAAACGAGTGGTCCCCGACGTCACCCAGGAACTCGCCAACATCGATGGCGCCCGGTCGCGCATCGCGAACGCGGTGGGCGCGAAATTGCGCACCGAAACCGATCGCATCACCCAGCTGCGGTCCCGTCCGGTGATGGCCAGCCCCACCGCTTATGTGGAACGACACGAATCCGACCTGCGCAACTATGTCCACAAAGGCGCAACTCTGGTCGACCGCGTGGTGGAACGCGCCATCGCCGAAACATCCCTGCTGTCAGCCCAAATGCGCGCGCTGTCGCCACAACACACGCTCGAACGCGGGTATTCGATTGTTCGCGCCGTGGGCGGTGCCGTGATTTCATCGACGACGGGCGTTGCCGCGGGTGATGCCATCACGGTGCATGTCGCGGACGGCGTTCTCGGCGCGACCGTGACCGCATCTGATTCACGAACCCCCGACTGAATCCTCACCCCGTCAACGCTCCCCGATCCGAACGGTAACCTATAAATATGGCCACGACACTCCCCGCAGTAGACACGCTGACCTATGAACAAGCCCGCGACGAGCTCGTGGTGATAGTTCAATCTCTCGAGGCGGGCACGGCCTCTCTGGATGAATCCGTCACTCTGTGGGAACGCGGCGAGGCTCTGGCCGCACGGTGCGAGGAATGGCTCGTCGGAGCGCGGGCACGGCTCGAAGCCGCCCGAAAGACCTCCGAATGACAGAACCCACCGTCGACAAGGCGGCACTGCGCCGCTCGCGTCAAACGCCCACCAACCTGATTCTGTCGCTGCTGGCTTCTCTCGGAATCGTGCTGTTCCTCGTGCTTGTTGTCGTCAGGCCCGAAACCCCCGCCAAAGACAAGGCCGTGGACTGGCACGCCGCCGCGACCGCAGCACAAGCCACTGTGGACGACACCATCATCATTGACCCCCTGCTCGGCGACGATGCCTGGGCGAACCGCGCCGAACTCACGGCGGGCGACCCCACGGTCTGGAGCATCGGGTGGGTCCACGATGACACCAACGGCAACCCGACCCTGTTTACCGGTATGGACCAGTACCTCGGCGAATTCGACGTGACAGACATCGTCGGCGACACCGTGCCGTTTGCGTACACTCCCTCGGCGGGCATCAGCTGGACGGGCTACGACCGCATTGACACGGCAGATCCCGGCAACACCGCCTGGGTATGGGTCACCGAATTCGAGGGGAACACCATTGTCGTATCCACCTCGGACACCAGCGAGAACCCCACGCAATCCCGCGCAATTGTCGATGCCATCAGCGTTTTCCTCACCACGAACGGAGCAACCTCGTGACCGGTCCGCTTCCCTCCAACCCTCGCGAAGCCTGGGACGACCTTAAGGCCGGTAACGCGCGATTCATCTCGGGTGCACCCGCACACCCCCGCCAGGACGTCGAACACCGCGCCGACCTTGCCGGCGGACAAACCCCGCACGCCGCCCTGTTTGGGTGCTCGGATTCCCGGCTTTCGGCCGAGATCATCTTCGACTGCGGACTCGGCGACCTGTTCGTCGTCCGCAATGCCGGCCAGACCATTTCGCAGTCGGTAATCGGCTCGCTGGAATACGCGGTCAGCGCCCTGGGAGTTCACCTGATTCTTGTCCTCGCCCACGATTCGTGTGGAGCCGTGCAGGCCGCAGTGGATTCCCGCCTCGAGGAAACGCCCGATGTCCCCGTCAACGTCCGCGGCATCATCGACACCATCCAACCCGCGATCGAGCGCGTGCTCTTGGCGAACGGCACGAACGACGTTCGCCAGATCAACCTCGACCACGTCGGCGAGGAACACCTGCGCGACACCATCGCCGAACTTCTTGCCACCAGCGAACTCATCACCGAGGGCATTGCCAGCGGTACGCTTGCTGTGGTGGGAGCCACCTACAACCTTCGCGATGGCCGCGTCTCCGCCTCCGTTGTCATCGGCGATATTCACTAACACAGGAGTCTCAACGTGACCGAATACCGTATTGAACACGACACCATGGGCGAGGTACGAGTCCCCGTCAATGCGCTGTACAGCGCACAAACGCAGCGTGCCGTCGAAAACTTCCCCATCAGCGGCACCGGCCTGGAGACGGCTCAGATCGTGTCGCTGGCCCACATCAAGCGCGCTGCCGCGATTGTCAACGAGCGACTGGGCATCCTCCCCACTGACATCCGCGACGCCATCGTGTCGGCCGCGGACGAAATCATCGCCGGTCAGCACCACGAGCACTTCCCCGTCGACACCTACCAGACAGGTTCGGGAACCAGCTCGAACATGAACATGAACGAGGTGCTGTCGAGCCTCGCCACCGCCCGTCGCGGCGCACCCGTGCACCCCAACGACCACGTCAACGCGTCGCAGTCATCGAACGACGTTTTCCCGACCTCGGTGCACATCGCCGTGACCAACGCTCTGGTCAACGACGCCATCCCCGCGCTGCGCCACCTGGCCGACGCACTCGACGTCAAGGCCGAGGCCTGGAAGTCGCACGTCAAGCCGGGCCGCACCCACCTGATGGATGCCACCCCCGTGACTCTCGGGCAGGAATTCGGGGGCTATGCCCGCCAGATTCGCCTGGGAATCGAGCGCATCGAATCCACCATCGTGCGCGTCGCCGAGGTCCCCTTGGGCGGCACCGCGGTCGGCACCGGCATTAACACCCCTCTGGGGTTCTCGGCAGCCGTGATTGCCGAACTCGCCTCGGCAACGAACCTGCCGATCACCGAAGCACTGGACCACTTCGAAGCACAGAGCGCCCGCGACGGACTCGTCGAGGCATCCGGTGCACTGCGCGTCATCGCCGTGTCACTGACGAAAATCTGTAACGACATCCGCTGGATGGGATCGGGCCCGAACACGGGTATCGCCGAGATTCACATCCCCGACCTGCAGCCCGGCTCGTCGATCATGCCCGGCAAGGTCAACCCCGTCGTGCCCGAGGCCGTCCTCATGGTCTGCGCTCGCATCATCGGAAACGACGCCACTGTCGCATGGGGTGGAGCCAGCGGCGCATTCGAACTCAATGTCGCCATCCCGGTCATGGGCACCGCCCTGCTGGAATCGATTCGACTGTTGTCGAACTCGAGCCGCGTACTGGCCGACAAGACCGTCGATGGCCTGTTGGCCAACGTCGAACGTGCCGCAGCACTGGCCGGCATGTCCCCCTCGATCGTCACGCCCCTGAACCGCATCATCGGGTACGAAGCCGCCGCAAAGGTCGCCAAGCACTCGGTGGCCGCCGGCTTGACCGTACGCGAGTCGGTCATCGACATGGGATTTGTCGAACGCGGCGAGATCACCCTCGAACAGTTGGACACCGCCTTGGACCTGCTGTCCATGACGCACCCTGGCGTGGCTCGATAACCCCACAACATCGTCAACGCAGTGTGCCCCGGTCGCGATCGACCGGGGCACACTGCGTTGTTGGCTTAGGCCGCGTCGAGCGCTGGCGCCAACCGCGCGAAGAACACTCGTGCACGCAACACTGCGACCAGGATCAGGATGTCCGAGAACAGCCACGCCACCAGCACAACAACAAACGTGCTGACGTCAAAGCCGTCGGTGGACAATCGCAGGGACGTTTCCATGCGGAACGCCTGCGCGGAAATTAGCCCCGATCCGGCCCACGGGATCCAAAACTGCAGCGACAGTTTGACCAGGTCGGCTCGGCCAGATTCCGCCGTTTCGTGAATCAACGTGCGGTACATGCGCAGCGGCCAAAAGATGCTGAGAATCGGAACCAGCGAGCCCACGATCGCCATGAACGGAGTGTGCTTCCCCGTGAAGTCCGCATTCGCCGCCGCCATGGACGTGAATCGGAACAGCACCACAATCAGCGCCACCGTGAGTACAAGGTTCGCCGCAATCGTCGCATAATCCACCAGGTCGTCGAGCTCTGCGAGAACGGTGATGGTGCCGTCGAGGCCGGCCGTGCCCGACAGATATGCCCACGTCGCCACGACGTACACGAACCCCACCGCGACGGAAACGCCAAAGAACCCCGCCACGATATAGGCAATGAGGGGGAACCGGGCAACAACGCTGTCGTAAGTCTTCATGTGCCCAATCTAGCCAAGTTCACTCGTACGCAGCAGACCATCGTGTGGCTCGATCCGTACGCGGCGACCCCGGCTGTGGGCTCGGGTCGAACAGGGAACCTAGGCGCCGTAACGGCGGCCGCGCCTCGAGAAATCTCGCAGTGCGCGCAACACATCGATTTCTCGCAGATCGGGACCCAGCGCCTCGACGAAATACAGTTCGCTGTGGGCGCTCTGCCACAGCATGAAATCGGACATGCGCTGTTCCCCGGAAGTGCGAATAACCAGGTCAAGGTCGGGTTGCCCCTTGGTGTACAGGTGGTCCGCAATGTTTTCCAGCGTGATGTCGTCCTGCAAGGTTTCGAGGGTCTTGCCGCTGAGCATGTGCTCGTCAATGATCGCGTGCACCGCCTTGGTGATCTCGTGGCGACCGCCATAACCAACGGCGAGATTGATGTGCAGTCCCGTGTGCGATGCCGTCACCGACTCGGCGTCAACCAGGGCATCGGCCAGCGCTCTGGGCAGCCTGTCCAGAGCACCGACGTGCTGCACACGCCAGTCGGGCACCTCGGACAGGTCCGTCGCAAGGTCGGCGATGATGCCGCACAGCGCGTCAAGCTCGGCCGATTCCCGCCCGGTCAGGTTATCGGTCGACAGCAGGTACAGTGTGACGACGGACACACCGGCCTCGTCGCACCACGACAGAAATTCGTGCAGCTTCTCCGCGCCGGCACGGTGCCCCTCCGCGGTGCTGACGCCCAGTTGTTGACGCGCCCAACGACGGTTGCCATCAATGATCATTCCCACGTGTCGAGGCATCGGACCTTCGGCCAAATGCCGGCGAAGTCGCGCGGTGTACAGCCGATACAACACCCGTTTGATGGGCGTCGTCACCGTCGTGTACAAACTCATGACCATAGCGTAGTACGGCACCCCGGCAACGGCACCCGGTGCCGCCGGTCATACACTGAGGGTATGACGACACCTGACCCGTTGCGTTTGCCCCTGCTGGATGACTCCGTAATACCAGCGGACACTAAACCCCTGTGGCGCGGCTGGTTGCACGTCGGAGCGTTGCCGTTGGCCGTAGTCGGCGGTCTGGTTCTCGTGGCGTTGGCGGCAAGTCCGCTGGCGACGTGGACGAGCCTCGCCTTTGCCTTGTCCTCCATTCTGCTGTTCGGAATTTCGGCGACATACCACCGCATCAACTGGTCGCCGCCGGTCAAACTGATGTTCAAGCGCATCGACCACGCCAACATTTTCCTGCTCATCGCGGGTACGTACACGCCCTTGGGCGCGCTGGCACTGACCCCCGACAAGGGCTGGGTTCTGTTAATCGGCGTGTGGATTGGGGCGGGGCTCGGCATCGCGTTCCGCGTGCTCTGGGTGGGCGCACCCCGGTGGGTCTATGTTCCGCTGTACCTGATTCTGGGCTGGGTGTCGATCGTGTATATGCCCGACCTGTGGGCCGCAAACCCCGCGATGACGATCCTGGTCGTAGTGGGCGGACTCGCCTACACGCTGGGCGCTGTGGCGTACGCGATGAAGCGCCCCAATCCTGTTCCCGGGGTTTTCGGGTTCCACGAAGTTTTCCACTCGTTCACCGTCGTGGCGTTTATGTGCCACTGGACCGCGGTACTGCTGATTGCGATCAACCCTCTGAACTAGCAGCGCGTCCCGCTGTCCGTTACATCAAGGCCAAAGCCCGCGCAGGTTACGGGGTGTTGCCCGTTTCCTTATTGACGGACTCGATGAGCCCCGCGGCGGCTTCCTCGGCGTCAATGTTTTGACGAGCCTCTTCGCGGTATCGCAGCCGGCGCATGCGGCGGACCATGTCAATCAGAAGCAACAGCGACACGACAGCAAACAAACCAGTTGCAATGAAACCTTCAACGCCGGGCGTGACCTGGTTGGGGTCGATCTCTACGACCGTGTTGGACTCAACTTCTCCAACGGCGATCAACAGGGTAGTCGTCAACATGGGTTCTCCGATTCGCGTAGCCTTGTATCAAGATTACTCAGGGGATGGCATGGTTCACACACCACACACCACGGACGAGGCACTGCAGAGCCGTTACGGCCGGACGCGCACGCCCATCAGCCGTCGTGCCGTCATCGTTCTCGCCTCGGTCTTGCTGGGAATCTTCGTTCCGTGGGGCGTCTGGTCCATCAACGCGGCCCCCAACGTCGGCATTGAAACCCGCGACAATGCGATGGACATCGTCGGCGACACGGTCACGCTGACCTACACCGTCACCGCCCCCGCGGGCACACCGGTGACCTGTGCACTGCGGACCCTGGACTCTGGCTTTGGTGTCATCGGGTGGGTTATCGAGCAGCACCCCGCATCAACGGACACGTCCAACAGCTACACAACGGACATCCGTTCGGTCGGCACTCCCACTGCTGCCGGTGTTGACCACTGCTGGCGACCGTAACCCAATTTGAGCCTCGGTGGGGCTCTCGGCTAGCCTTGACTAGTTCACTCTGAAGGAGTTCTCATGTCCGCCCAATGGCTTAACCAGGAATCGTTTGACCGTCTGGCACTCGAACTCGAGCAGCTGACCACCGTCAAGCGTGCCGAAATCGTGGGGCGCATCGAGGCCGCCCGTTCCGAGGGCGACCTGAAAGAGAACGGCGGCTACCACGCCGCGAAGGAAGAGCAGGGACGCATCGAGGCGCGAATACGCCAGCTGACGGACATGTTGAAGAACGCACACGTGGGCACCGAACCCGTTGACGCTTCGCGCGTCGCACCCGGCACCGTGATCACTGCCCACATCCACGGTGACGAAGAAAAGTTTGTACTGGGCTCACGCGAAATGGGCGCCGGCACCGACCTTGATGTGTACAGCGAACAGTCCCCCATGGGTCAGGCAATCATGGGCCTCGAAGCTGGCGACACCACCACATTCACGGCACCCAACGGCGCCGAAATCGCGGTCGAGATCATCTCTATCGAGCCATTTATCGGCTAGAAACGGGCTTACGCTTCGCCACCTTTGTAGCAACTAGTGTGTTCTAGTAGTCGATGCGGGGGTTGTAACCCTCGGCGCGCAACGCATCGAGGACCTGTTCGGCGTGTTCGGGGCCACGAGTTTCGATGTGGACCTCGAGTTCAACCTCGGCGATTCCCAGTCCCGAACCGTGACGGGTGTGCAGAACCTCGACGACGTTGGCGTTTTGGCCGGCAACGATTTCCGAGGTTCGAGCCAGCTGACCGGGCCGGTCGGGCAGGGGAATGCGGATGCGCAGGTAACGCCCCGAAGCGACCAGACCACGGGAAATCACGCGCTCCATGATCATGGGGTCGATGTTTCCGCCCGACAACAGGATTACGGTGGTGCCGTCGGCAACGACCTGACCCGTCAGAACCGCAGCGACACCGGCTGCTCCGGCGGGCTCGACCACCATTTTTGCGCGTTCCAGCAGCATCAGAATAGCGCGGGCAATGTCATCGTCGCTGACAGTGACGACCTCGTCAACAAATTCGCGGACAATGTCAAAGTTGATGTCACCGGGCCGCGATACGGCGATTCCGTCGGCAATCGTGGGTTTGACGTCAACGTTGACGGGCTCTCCGGCCGACAACGATGCGGGATATGCTGCAGCGTTTTTTGCTTGAACGCCAATCACACGAAGGGTCCGTCCTGACAGCGCCGCCTTCTGCTTCATCGCACTGGCCACACCGGCGATCAGTCCCCCACCACCGATAGGAACGACCACGGTCTGCACGCTGGGGCATTCGTCCAGGATTTCAAGACCCACGGTTCCCTGGCCTGCAATGACCTCGTGATCGGCATAGGGAGGGATGAATACGGCACCCGATTTTTCGGCGAACTCAGTGGCCGCGGCCAGGGATTCCTGGAACACGACACCGCGCAACACAACGTCGGCGCCATAACCACGAGTGGCCTGCAGTTTCGGCAATGCGACGCCCATGGGCATGAAAATTGTGGCCTTGATTCCCAGCTCGGCCGCAGCGAGGGCCACGCCCTGAGCGTGATTACCAGCAGATGCGGCGACCACTCCCCGAGCCTTTTCCTCCGCGCTGAGCTTTGACATGCGGTGGTAGGCGCCACGGACCTTATAGGCGCCCGTGCGCTGCAGGTTTTCACATTTCAGGAAGACGTTGTGGCCTAAGACCTCGGACAGAAAACGGGACTGTTCCAGAGGCGTGCCCTGTGCGACGTGCGCCACGATGTCCCGTGCGGCCTCGAATTCGTCCAGACTGGGCCCAGCAAGCGGTGATGTCACAATTTCCTCCTTCAGAAACGATAGCGTGAATCTCGTGACCGAACTGTCGATAACCGATGCACGACGTATCGCGTTGACTGCGCACGGATTCGCCGCGCCCCGTCCCGATCCCACCGCGAGCGGCATCACACGGGTAATTGCTGGACTGGAAGCATTACAACTGGATTCAGTCAACGTGTTCGAACGAAGCCACTACCTTCCGTTGTTTTCTCGACTGGGCGCCTATGACACGTCGCTGGCGGACACCGTGCTGCTCGAACATTCCCGCACACCCACGCACATCGAGTATTGGGCTCATGTCGCAGCATTTATCCCCGTCGAATCGTGGCCGTTGTGGCGTTGGAAGATGGACGAGTACCGCGACTCCCACCATGCCGAGGGTGGGTGGTTGGCGCACAACCGGAAATTTGCGGACGAAATGTTGGCCGCGGTTCGATCCGAGGGCCCCATCACCGCGAGTGACATCACTCATGAACGCAACGGCCGCACCGGGGCATGGTGGGGCTGGAGCGACGCCAAACGGGCATTGGAGTACATGTTCGACGCGGGAATTCTGGTGTCCGCAGGGCGTCGCGGATTCCAACGCCTCTATGCCGCACCGGACATGGTGTTACCCGCCGCAATTGTGGATCGGGAGGTCTCACGACCGGACGCAATTTCCGAATTGGTTCTGCGCGCCTCGAACGCTGTGGGGATCGGCACCGAATACGATATTGCTGACTATTTTCGACTGCCGAAACGCGACGCCCGTGTGGCGATCCACGAATTGGTCGAGGCGGGTGCGCTGCAACGGGTGACGGTCGACGGGTGGACCGAACCCGCACTCATGGCCCCCGGTACTTCGGCCGGCGCCGCAATTTCGGCAAACACCGTGTTAACCCCGTTTGACCCGGTCACCTGGAACCGTGACCGCGCCCGGCGACTGTTCGGCTTCGACTACACAATCGAAATCTATGTTCCCGCGGCCAAACGCCAGTACGGCTACTATTCCCTGCCCGTACTCATGGACGACCAGTTGGTTGCCCGGGTCGACCTCAAAGCAGACCGAAAAAACCGCAGCCTGATCGTGAAATCGGCCCACTGGGAAGGTGACCGTCCGGCCGATGCTCTGGACAGACTGGCCGATGTGCTGCGCGCCGCAGCGTCATGGCGCGGCCTGGAAACCATCTCTGTCGAGGACTGGGGCGACGCGAGCAGACAGCTGCGCGACATAATTTTCTAGAACTTGCCGCCGATTTCCAGAAGCCGGCGGATGCGGTCGGCGATGGGCGGGTGCGTGGCGAACATGCGGTCGAACACACCCGGCTTCATGGGGTCGGAAATCCACAGGTGGGCCATCGAACCGGACTGTTTGCGCAACGGCGACGAGTATTCCCCCAGCTTGTGCAACGCACTGGCCAGGCCGTCGGGGTTGCGGGTGGTCATCGCACCGGTCGCGTCGGCGAGGTACTCGCGCTGTCGTGACACGGCGGCCTGAATCAGAGCCGACAGGATGGGTGCAAGAATCATGGCAACAAGGCCCAGCACCATCATGATCGCGGCGCCACCATTGTTGTCGTTGTCGCGGCGGTTGCCGCCACCCCAGAACGCGATGCGCATAAAGATGTCGCTGATGAAACCCACGGCGACCACGAGGCCGAACACAATTGTGCTGACCCGAATGTCGTAGTTGCGGACGTGACCCAGTTCGTGCGCCATGACGCCCTCGAGTTCGGCGTCGGTCATGATGTCCAACAGTCCCGTGGTCGCAGCGACGACGGCGTGTTCGGGGTCACGGCCCGAGGCAAAGGCATTGGGTGCGGGGTCGGTCACGATATAGACCCGGGGCATCGGCATACCCGTCGCAATGGTGAGGTTCTCGACCGTTCGCCACAATCGGGGGTTATCCCTTTCGGTGATCTGGGTTGCCCCCGCCATCGCCACCGCAATCTTGTCGGCGTTGTAGTACTGGAACCAGGCGTACAGGCCAGCGCCCACAACAGTCGCGATGGTAATCGACCAGGACCCGTCGCCCATGCTGAACGAGATAATCCATCCGAGGGCGGCAACGAGGACGATGAAGAATCCGACGATCAGAATGGTGTTCCGCTTATTCGCGGCTATCGCGCTATACATCGCGGACTAGAACTGAACCTTCGGGGGTTCGGCAATGGCGTCAGGGTTTTCGACCTCAAAGAAATCGCGCTTCGAGAAACCCAGCATGCCCGCAAACATGTTGTTGGGGAACACGAGGATCTTGGTGTTGAACTCACGGACGCCACCGTTGTAGAAACGACGCGATGCCTGAATTTTGTTCTCGGTATCGGTGATGTCCAACTGCAGTTGCTGGAAGTTTCCGTTGGCTTGCAGTTGGGGGTATGCCTCGGCTACGGCAAAAATGGATCGCAACGCCGCCTGCATGTGGCCCTCGGCTGCCGCAGCTTCGGCCGGGTTTCCGGCGCTTGTGGTTTCGGCGCGTGCTCGGGTGACGTTCTCGAACACTTCCTTCTCGTGCTTCGCGTACCCCTTAACGGTCTCGATGAGGTTCGGCAGCAGATCGGCGCGACGCTTCAGCTGTACGGTGATGTCGCTCCAGGCCTCATCCACTCGGACATTGAGCGTGACGAGTCCGTTGTAGGTGCTCCAGAGGTAGATGCCGGCGATGACGACAAGTCCAGCGACGACGAGAAGGACGACGAGTGTAGGTTCCATGTGTTCATGGTAACCGCGAACGGGTATGAATTTCCTGTGATTCGCCGACGGCGTATGTGGTGCCCCAACAGGGATTCGAACCCTGACTGTGACGATTTTAAGTCGTCTGCCTCTGCCGGTCGGGCTATTGGGGCGTTGTGTTCAGCCTATCGAGAAAGCACTCAGCGCCCCGAGCGAACCCGAGGCGCTGAGTAGCGTGCTTACTTGGCTGCGGGCTTCGCAGCGGGCTTCTTTGCAGCAGCCTTGGCAGGTGCCTTGGCGGCGGGCTTTGCAGCAGCCTTGGCAGGAGCCTTGGCAGCGGGCTTTGCAGCAGCCTTGGCAGGAGCCTTCTTTGCGGCAGGCTTCGCAGCGGCAGCAGCTGCGGGTGCAGCGGCGGGGCGCGATGCATAGGCGGCGAAGTAGTCGCGAGGGGTCTCGCGGGCCGAGATGGTTGCGGTGTCACGACCGACGAAGAACTGGAGTACCCAGTCGCCGAAAACGCGCAGCTTGCGCTCCCACATGGGCATTGCCAGGCCGTGGTAGCCACGGTGCATGCCCCAGGCAAGGAAGCCCTTGACCGAGATCTTGCCCGACTGGAACACGCCATAGCCAATGCCGAGGCCGGCAACGGCACCAAGGTTCTTGTGGATGTAGTCGACGGGTTCTTCGCCACGCAGAACGGCAACGATGTTCTTCGACAGGCGCTTGGCCTGGCGGACAGCGTGCTGAGCGTTGGGGACACACATGCCGCCGACGCCACCACCGGTGAGGTCCGGAACGGCCGAGTTGTCTCCAGCGGCCCATGCGCCGTCGACGACCTTGCCGTCTTCGGTCACGATGCGCAGGTCGGCCTGTGCACGGATGCGGCCACGCTCTTCGATGGGGAAGTCGGTGGCGCGAACGACGGGGTTCGCCATAACACCGGCGGTCCATACGATGAGGTCGGACTCGAAGCTTTCACCGGTCGAGAGTTCAATCTTGCCGCCGACAGCGCTCTGGAGCTGAGTGTCAAGGTGCACGGTGGCCTGGCGCTCGGCCAGGTTGTTGAGCACCCAGTGCGAGGTCTCGAGCGAAACCTCGGGCATGATGCGGCCCATTGCCTCGATGAGGTGGAAGTGAGTGTCATCGATGGTGAGGTTGGGGTAGTCCTTGAGCAGCGACGAGGCCAGCGAACGCAGTTCCGCGAAGGTCTCGATGCCGGCGAAGCCACCACCGACGACGGTGACGGTCAGCAAGCGGTCGCGCTGGGGGCCAGCGGGAAGGTTTGCGGCCTTGGCGAAGTTGTCGATGAGGCGGTCGCGAACGGCGACGGCTTCTTCGATCGACTTCATGCCGATGGCTTCGTCGGCGACACCGGGGATGGGGAAGGTGCGCGACACCGAACCGGCGGCCAGAACGATCTGGTCGTAGGCGAAGGTGTACTCGGCACCAGCGGCGGGCTGGATGACGGCGGTCTTCTTCTTGTGGTCGACGGACACGACGCGGCCGGTGACTATGTTGGTCTTCTTCAGGTGGCGACGCAGCGGCACGATGACGTGGCGGGGTTCGATGTTGCCAGCAGCGACTTCGGGAAGGAAGGGCTGGTAGGTCATGTAGGGAAGCGGGTCAACCAGGGTGACCTCGGCTTCGCCGGAACGAAGGTGCTTCTGAAGGGTGAACGCCGTGTAGAAGCCGGCGTAGCCTCCGCCGACAATAAGAATCTTGGGCACGAAAAATACTCCTGTGAGTTTCGAGTGGACACTCTAATTTAGCGTGTTCTCTGGGTCTTTCGTGTCAGTGGCTCGGCGGACTGCGCAGATTCGGACGGTGATGAAGGTGGCGATAGCACCCAATATCGCGGCGAGGCTCGACCACAGCGTGACGGGCAACCAGAAGGTGCGCCAGCTCTCGTCGACTGCAGCACGGGCTTGGGCCTGAGCGTCGCCGGGATTTGTCGGGGTTGGGCTCTGGTCAACGACCGCGGGCAACAGCAGGTCCCGGGTGTCCCACGGGGTTTCACGATGTTGCGCGATCCATTCGCCCAGGTCCCCCAGAGGGTTGGCGACAACGGAGGCGACCGTGTCGTTTACTGCCGCGTCGGCGTCGACGATTCCGTAGCCGGCCTGAACGGTGGGAGGGTTTTCGCCCACGGGGTGCGCTGTCGAGATGATGCGGTTGATTACGTTCGGGACATCCAGATCGGGATGAGCGGACATGACGAGCGCCGCAATGCCCGCAACAATCGGCGCCGCACCACTGGTTCCGGTCCAGAACCGGCGAGCGCCACCCGGCACGCTTCCCACCAACCCCTCGCTGGCGGCGGCAACGGCGATCGTCACGCCCTGCGCGCTGGAATAGCGGCTGATTCCGCCGTCCTGGGTCGCCCCAGCGACGACAAGCACCCCGGGAATGGTGGCCGGGGCACCCACCACATCGGTGCCACTGGCGCGGTTTCCCGTTGCGGCAACGATCAGCACATCGTGGTCGGCGGCGTACTGAAAGGCCTCGTCCCATTCCGCCGGCCAACCCAACGTGTTGCGTGTAAACGACATGACGATGATGTCCGCGCCGTGGTCGACGGACCAACGGATTCCTCGGGCAATTTGCTGGTCGCTGGGTACGGTGTCGACGAGCTCGAATGACATGGACACACTGAGGATCGTCGAGGCGGGCGCGACGCCCATCACACCGGAATCACCCGCGGGCCGACCGGCCAGCAGCGACGCGACCATGGTGCCGTGTTCACCCTCAAGCCCCAGCGGCTCCTGCCCGTCGGCGGATCCTTCGCCGCTCATATCGGCGCCGCCCACGACGGCTCCCCGCAGGTCAGGGTGATCGCCATCGATTCCGGTGTCGAGTACCGCGATCGTGACGCCCTCACCGCGCGTGGTGTTCCAGGCCGTCGAAATTCCGTAGTCGTCGATCCACCATTGAGCGTCGCGATACACATCCGCCGACGCCGTAGAGGGTGCGCCGATGGTCACCGCCGCCGCTATGGCGAGCGAGATGGTTATCCGCGAGCGTCGGGAGCGCATACGCACACCGTGGGGCTCCACGCGCAATCGGCCAGGGCTGCGTCACCCACGAGGTTGACACCGGGGCCTGCCGCGAGCGAGTGTGCGGCGAGGGCATGCAGGCACTTGACACGTGTCGGCATTCCGCCGGCACTGATGCCCGCGATCTCGTCGACGTGTTCGATTGATTCACGCACATCGAGGTAGGCCTGGTGTGCGGCGGTGTAGGCGTCAGCGAATTCTGGGTCGAGCGACAAGCGTTCCTGCATTTGTGCCATGTATCCGTTGGCTTCCAGGGTGCTGAGGGCCGCGGTGGCGCCAGGATGCGTCAAATAGAAAATTGTGGGGAACGGTTCACCGTGGCTGAGACGAGGTTTGGTGACGACCACCGTGGGTGCGCCGCACACGCACCGGGCTCCGATTCCCAACACATCGCGCATGGGTCGCCCCAACTGCAGTGCACAGATTTCGAGGTCGCGTTCGGTTGCCGGATCCCAGGTCATTCGTTTTCTCCCACCGCTGCGGCCGCATACGAGCCGACCAGCGCATCAACCCAATTAATTTCTGTCGCACCGACGGTCTTGGGGGCAACCGTTCGGTCAATTTCGTCGACGGTGACATCGTTCACGATGAGGTACGAGATATCACCGGGGTACACGTACAGCAATCGCTGACGTGCCTGTGCCTCGATATACGCCGGGTCGCTCCAGCGTTCAATGTTCGCCTGAATCTCAGCAAGGGCCTCGGAATCGGCGGACACCTGCTGTTGAAGTTCCGCGATACGCGACCGCTGTTCAAACCAAATGCTGACCGGTTCAAACATCGTCAGTACGGTCGCAATCAAGAACACGACGACGAGCAGCCACGCGAAACTGTTCTCGAGAGAGATACCCCACTGGGGTGCCTTGTTCTGTCTCGACGAATTCACCTGTCAAGGGTAACAAGAGCCGGGGCAAAAAATGAGAGGACCCGAGGCCAAAGCCTCGGGTCCCATCGTGGAGCATTGAGTTACGCGGTGAAGCGGGGGAATGCGTCGCGGCCGGCGTAGACGGCGGCGTCCGCGAGTTCCTCTTCGATGCGCAGCAGCTGGTTGTACTTGGCAACGCGCTCGCTGCGAGCGGGGGCACCGGTCTTGATCTGGCCACAGTTGGTGGCCACAGCGAGGTCGGCGATGGTGGTGTCTTCGGTTTCACCCGAACGGTGCGACAGAACGGCGGTGTAACCGACGCGCTGGGCCTTGGACACGGCGTCGAGGGTCTCGGTCAGGGTGCCGATCTGGTTGACCTTGACGAGGATTGAGTTCGCGGTGTTGCGGGCGATACCGTCGGCGAGGCGGGCGGGGTTGGTCACGAACAGGTCGTCACCGACCAGCTGAACCTTTTCGCCGAGCTCGGCGGTCAGAGCAGCCCAGCCCTCCCAGTCGTCTTCCGACAGGGGGTCTTCGATGGTGACCAGCGGGTACGCGGCAACAAGCTCGGAGTAGTAGGCCGACATTTCGGTGCTGCTGAGGTCGCGGCCCTCGAAACGGTACGAACCGTTCGAGAAGAACTCGGTCGCGGCAACGTCGAGGCCCAGTGCGATGTCCTTACCGGGGGTGAAGCCGGCCTTGACGATTGCTTCCATCAGCAGGTCCAGAGCGGCGCGGTTGCTGGCCAGGTTGGGAGCGAACCCACCCTCGTCGCCCAGACCGGTTGCGAAGCCCTTCGACTTCAGCTCTGCCTTGAGTGCGTGGTAGGTCTCGACGCCCCAGCGAAGTCCCTCGCTGTAGGACTCTGCGCCGATGGGGAGGATCATAAATTCCTGGACGTCGACGTTGGTGTCGGCGTGTGCGCCACCGTTGATGACGTTCATCATCGGCACGGGCAGAACGTGTGCGTTGGGATCGCCGAGGTAGCGGAACAGGGGCAGGTCTGCCGAGTCGGCAGCGGCCTTGGCGACGGCGAGCGAAACGCCGAGGATGGCGTTTGCGCCGAGGCGTTCCTTGTTTGCGGTGCCGTCGGCGTTGATCAGCTCGGCGTCGATGAGGCGCTGCTCGCTGGCGTCGAGGCCTTCGATTGCCGGGCCGAGCACATCGAGGACTGCGTCAACAGCCTTGAGCACGCCCTTGCCCATGTAACGGGACTTGTCCTCGTCGCGCAGTTCGTAGGCTTCGAAAGCACCGGTCGATGCGCCCGAGGGCACAGCGGCGCGGGAAACGGTTCCGTCCTCGAGCAGAACCTCGACCTCGACGGTCGGGTTTCCGCGCGAGTCGAGGATCTCGCGTGCGCCTACGGCTTCAATTGCTGACACTGTATTTCTCCTTATGTGGTGGTGTGCGTCAAAAAGTCTGTGGTTAAAGTCTAGGACGATGCGTCGATCGTTTTCCATGCGAGCGGTTCGCCCGGGTTCACGAAGGCGTAGCGCGTGTATCCGTCCCGTTCCAGCTGGGTCAGGATGGCGCGAACGTTCTTGGTCTTGGCGACCAGTCGAACCCGCGTTCCCTCGGCGACCAGCGCGCGCTTGTGTGCGAGGACGTCGTCGAGTCCCATCGCCGCGTCGTACACCAGAGCGGCCTGTGCCGTCTGGGTGTCGGCCGCGAGTTCGACCAGGTCGACGAGACGTTCGAAACCGAGGCTAAATCCGACCGCGGGAACATCGGTTCCCAGGAAGCGGCCGATCATGCCGTCGTAACGGCCTCCGCCACCGAGCGAGTAACCGAGTGCGGGGTGCGCGACCTCGAAGATTGCGCCCGTGTAATAGCCCATTCCCCGAACCAGGAAAGGGTCGAATTGCAACGAGGCGGTGCCGGCGACGGCCGTGGCGATGGTGACCAACGATTCCACGGCGTCCGGCGCGACACCGGCGGGAAGTGCGGCGAGGATTCCGTCGCGGGTTGCCTCTGCGGGGCCCGCGCTGGAGTTCAGATAGTCGGCAAATCGATCGACGCTGTCCGCTGCGGCGCCGCGTTCCCGCAGTTCCGCGACAACGCCGGGAACACCGATCTTGTCGAGCTTGTCGATGGTGATCAGAGTCGTTTCGTGGTCAGCGAAACCAAAGTGGTCCAACAGCCCGAACAGAATGCGACGGTCGTTGATACGAATCGTGGTGTCGGTGATGCCCAACGTCCGCAGTGTTTCGCTGGTCGCCGTGATCAATTCGATCTCGGCAAGCACCCCAGGTTCGCCGATGATGTCGATATCGCACTGCACGAATTGGCGGTAACGACCCTTCTGCGGGCGTTCGGCGCGCCACACGGGGGCGATTTGAATCGCACGAAAAACGGGCGCAAGTTCGGCGCGGTTGGTCGCGTAAAAACGGGCCAAGGGCACCGTTAGGTCATAGCGCAAGCCCATATCGCAGAGTTCGGAACCGTGCGTGGCGGAGTGAATGTCCTCGGCGGACAGTCCGCGACGCAGCACACCGAAGGCGAGTTTCTCATTGTCGCCACCGAGTCCCGCCGACAGGCGACTGGAGTCTTCCATGACCGGGGTCTCGATTTCGTCGAAGCCATGGAGGCGGTAGACGGAACGAATCGTCGACAACACGCGTTCACGCCGCGCCTTGTCGGCTGGAAGGAAGTCGCGCATTCCGCGGGGTGGGGTCACACTCGCCATGGGTTAATTCTTTCACGAACCGCCCCCGTTTCCGACCGCGCGGCAGAGGGGGTGCCGAAACTCCCGTTCGGTGGCACACTGAGGATATGACAACAACAGCGGCACGCATGTGGAAGCACTCAGTCAGCGAAATCACCTCGCTGTTCGGCGGCTCGATCTGGCCCGTCACACTCGGACTGATGCTGGCGCTCACTCTGCTGAGCACCGGACTGGGACTCACCGACTCCAGCCACATCGAGTACGGCCCCGACTTCAATCCCGGACGCAGTGCCACAACACTGACCGCACTGGTGGCACTCGTCATTGGACTCATCAGCGGACCCGTCGTGATGAATGGCGCCCGCAAGGACGACCAGGGTCCGGCATCCGTGGTGACGAACCTCGTCGTGGGTGTTGTTGTCGGCGGCAGTCTGGTGCTCGCCGCGCTGCCCGCGCTGCTGTGGGGCTTTTCGCAAAGCTCCCTGAGTTTTGGCGACATGTTCGCACTCGTCGCGACTCTGAAATTTGAGGTCCTCGCGGTCACCCTGATCAGCGCCATGATCCACGTCGCCATCGTGCGACGCGGGATCGCCACCGCCGTCAGTGGCGCAATTATTCTCGCGATTACCGTCGTACCCGCTGGTGTGTCCTCTCTGGCCGCAACGGTCAACGGCGTCGAACAGGTGGAAACCTACATCGGAATCGAGTGGACGGATGAAACGAAAACGGACCCCGACACGGGAATCGCCATCGACCCCATCTGCGCTAAACCCACCTACATGACCACATGGCAATCCGACCCCTCACGGACCTGGCAAATTCTGGCCATCTCTCCGCTCGTGACCCTGGCCGAATCGATCCCGGCATCCGTCATCAGCGATCACGGATTCTTCACGAGCGAAATGTACGGCGGAAACGGCGTCGAACGATTCTTCCCCTCGGACACGCTGTCGTCCCTGTCGACCGAGTTCCGTCAGGCGCAAAAACCCGTCCCCACCACCATCCTGCGTGACGAATGTGCGGCCGTGAAAAACGGCACCATGCTGGACTACGGGTACCCGGGCGAAATTTCTCCTGACTGGCAGGACGGGACCACGTCGGGGTATGGAATTGGAATCCTCACTCAGGCCGGCGTACTCGTTCTCGTGACGGGGAGTGCGGTCATTGCCCACCTGCGTCGCCGTCGCCCGCAGTAGCCGAGAACGCATCCGAGGCGCGCTCCGTGTTCATCCAACACTGGGGTTAGTCGCCCGATCCCACCGGTGACGCGGGGCTACTCCGCCTCGGTGATGCGACGGCGGACCGCAGCGCGCACCGCGCGTTCCGCCTCGAACCCCCGCGATTTGGCCGCGGCCACGACCTGCAACAGGAACTCTCCGAGTTCCGCCTCGGTGTCGGGAATATGTGCGGGCTCCACAGCGGAGTCCATTTTCCCCAGCACGGTGTCGGCCAATTGCAGGGCGGGCAGTCCGGCGGGAATACCCTCGAATCGACTCGTGCGCTCGGGCTTCTCGGCGGCCTTCCAACGCTCCCAGTTGGCGCTGACCTCGGCCGCGGTCGTCGCCGTCACATCGCCAAAAACGTGCGGGTGGCGGCCGACCATTTTGGTACGAGAAACCCGGGCAACATCCTCGATATCAAAAGGTTCGTGGGGATGGGCGCTCGCCAGATCGGCGTGAAACAGCACCTGGTACAGAACATCGCCCAGTTCCTCGAGCATGCCCTTCCTGTCCCCCGATTCGATGGCGTCGATCAGCTCGTGGGATTCCTCGACAAGGTACCGAACCAACGATTCGTGGGTCTGCTCGGCATCCCACGCACACCCGCCGGGACCACGCAGCCGGGCCATCACGGCGATCAGCTGGTCCAATTCGGGGTGCACGGAATCGTTCGTCATCAGTCTTCACCCAGCAGCGTCGTAATCACCGACGACACCCACTCGAGCAGGGCGTTGCCGTCCAGTTCGGGCAGCGGAATTAGGGCGGCATCCATTGCCGCGATGTATTTGGAACCGCGATACAACCGCGTCATCCGCATCTGACGCGAATCGGGAATCGCGCGACCGGCGACACGCAGGTTCGGGCCCACCGTCAGGACCTCGGTCAGCTCGGCGATCGCGGCTTGACGGCGCAGTCGGGCCACCAACGCGAGGGTCAGCACCTCGGCGGGAGGTTCGCCAAATCGGTCCCGCATCTCGTCCAGTTCACTGTCGATTGCGTCGGCGGGTGAATCGGGGAACGATGCCGCCGAGATCTTTTGATAGGCCTCGAGGCGCAGTCGCTCGGAATCGATGTAGTCCTCGGGGATTCGCGCATCGACGGGAATTTCGAGCCGCAATTCATCGCGTTCGTGGTGGACTTCGCCCTTGAATTCGCCGACGGCCTCGCCGATCAGACGCAGGTACAGGTCAAAACCGACCCCCTGAATGTGCCCGGCCTGTTCCGCGCCCAAAAGGTTGCCCGCGCCTCGTAATTCCAGGTCCTTCATGGCGATCTGCATTCCGCCACCCAGGTCGCTGTGCTGGGCAATGGTCTTCAGTCGTTCATACGCGGTTTCGCTCAGGGTGTGGCCGCGGTCGTACAGGAAATACGCATAGGCGCGCTCGCGGGAACGCCCCACTCGGCCACGCAGCTGGTGCAACTGCGACAGGCCGTATTTGTCGGCTCGGTCGATGATCAGCGTGTTGGCGTTCGGGACATCGAGGCCCGTCTCGACGATCGTCGTGGACACGAGTACGTCGTACTTCCGTTCCCAGAAATCGACCATCACCTGTTCGAGCTGGTTTTCCGACAGCTTGCCGTGCGCGACGGCGATGCGCGCCTCGGGAACCAATTCCGCCAGCTTGTTGGCCGTCGAATTGATGGTGGACACGCGGTTGTGGACGAAAAATACCTGACCCTCGCGCAGGAGTTCGCGGCGGATGGCCGCGGTGACCTGTTCATCCGTGTTCTCGCCCACATACGACAGAACGGGGTGTCGTTCCTCGGGAGGTGTGGCCAGGGTCGACATTTCGCGAATACCCGCGACCGCCATTTCGAGCGTCCGGGGAATCGGGGTCGCACTCATTGCCAGCACGTCGACGTTGTGCTTGAGCTTTTTCAGCTGGTCCTTGTGTTCGACGCCGAACCGCTGTTCCTCGTCGATAATCACAAGACCCAGGTCCTTGAACGACACGCTGCCGCCCAACAACCGGTGAGTGCCAATCACGACGTCCAACGAACCGTCGGCCAACGAATCGATGACGTGCTTCGCTTCCTTATCCGTCTGGAAACGCGACAACGGCGCGAGGGTGACGGGGAAACCGCTAAACCGTTCGCGGAAAGTTTCCGTGTGTTGGCGCACCAACAGCGTGGTCGGCACGATGATTGCGACCTGTTTGCCCGACATGACCGCCTTGAACGCCGCACGAATCGCGACCTCCGTCTTACCGAACCCCACATCACCCGCCAGCAAACGATCCATGGGCACCGAACGCTCCATGTCGGCCTTGATTTCGTCAATCGTGGTCAGCTGGTCTTCGGTTTCGGCGTACGGGAACGCATCCTCCAGTTCGCGTTGCCAGGGGGTGTCCGGCGGGAACGCAAAGCCGACGGCGCTTTGCCGGGCCGCATACAGCTTGACGAGTTCGACGGCAATGTCCCGCACCGCCTTGCGCGCACGGCCCTTGGTTGTCGACCAGTCCGAACCGCCCATCTTGGACAGGGTCGGGTCCTCGCCGCCGACATACCGCGTCAGCAACCCCAACTGGTCGGTGGGCACATACAGCTTGTCGCCGGGGTAGCCGCGCTTGCTGGGCGCGTACTCGATGACGAGGTACTCGCGCTTCGACTTCTTTTTTGCGGTGCCACTGCCCGTCACGATTTCGCGTTCGACCAATTCGAGGAACTTGCCGATGCCGTGCGTGTCATGCACCACGTAGTCGCCCTTGGCCAAAGCCAACGGGTCGACGGTGTTTTTGCGTCGCGTCGCCAACTTGGTGTCGGCCCGGGCGCCTCGATGTTCGCGACGGCCAAAGAATTCGGCCTCAGACACCAACACACAGTTCAGCCCGGGGACGTCCACACCGTGTTCGATGCTGCCCTTCACGAGATAACAGACACCGGGTTCCAGCTCGGCGGGGGCACGGTCAACGATGCGGCCCGCAAACCCGGCCTCGGCGATCATGTCCCGCGCGCGTTCCAACAAGCCCTGGCCCGCGATAACGACGGCGACCCGGTTACCCGAGGCGAGCCTCGACCCCACGAAATTGACGGCACCATCCGGGTCGCCGGCAAACGATGGAATCGCGTGGGATTCGGCACGTTCCTCGAGCCCGCTGTCAAACGTGGTGATCGTGAAATAGTCGCGCTCGGCGATGGCCGCACGGAATTCGTCCAGCCCGATGAAATCCGAGGCGCCCAGATCGATTGGGGCCTCGGCACCGTGCGCGGCAATTTGCCATGCGGCGCCCAAGAATTCGCGGTTCGTTTCGCGCAGGCTTTCGGCACGTGCCCGCACCTTTTCGGGCGACAACACGACGACAGTGGCGGTGCGGTCGAAATAGTCGGTCAACGGCACGACGCGTTCCACCAAGGCGGGCAACAACGATTCCATGCCAGACACCGGGATTCCCTCGGAGATGGGGTCGGTCATGGACCGCAGCGACGGGACGGTGTCGCCCAACAACTTTGCTCGGTTGCGCACGTCGGCGTTCAGCGGGATTTCGCGGACCGGCAGGCACTCGATCCGCGCGATCGGCAACAACGAACGCTGATCGGCGACCGAAAATTCGCGCATCTCGTCAATTTCGTCGCCAAAGAAATCCACACGCACGGGGTGGTGCGCCAGCGGCGGGAACACGTCGAGGATGCCTCCGCGCACCGCAATCTCGCCTCGGCGCGTGACCATGTCGACGCGCTGATAGCCGGCCTCGAGCAACCCACGGGTTGTACCCAGCAGGTCGGCTCGGCCACCGACAGCCAACGAAATCGTCCGCGCGTCCGTCAGGTCAGCCGACAACGGCTGCAGGGCGGCACGGACACTGGCAATCACCACAAGGCTCGCAATACCGTTCCACGCGTGCAGCTCACGCAACACCGCAAACCGGGTGCCCACCGTCTCGCTCGACGGGCTCAACCGCTCATACGGCAGGGTCTCCCACGAGGGGAACACGACGGCGCGCACACCCCAGGTTCCCAGGGACTCGCGCAGCGCCTCGGCCTCGCGGCCCGTTGCCGTCACCACCAAAACGACCCGCGGCGTCGCACACAGTGCCGCCAGCGCGGGGGCGCGAAGCCCGTCCTCCATCGACAGCGCGGGTCCGCGCAACGTATGCCACATCGGCTCGAAAGTGGGGGTCAAATCGGCGAGGCTCACCCACCGATTCTAGCGACGCGACCCCCTACGGCTTCGCGGTGTGCACGTGCAGCTGTGCGGACGACAACCCGTCGACAACGAGGCGCTCCACAGCGTCACACGCATCGACGACGAGGTGCGGCAAGACCTCGCGTTCCTGCTTCGAAAAGGATTCCAACACATGGTCGGAGGCGTCCTTACGGCCGGCAGGTCGACCGACGCCCACACGGACCCGCAAGAAATCGGGGCCAATCGCCCCCATGATGGACCGCACGCCGTTCTGGCCACCGTGGCCACCGCCCAGCTTCAGGCGGACCGTGTCAAACGGAATGTCGATGTCGTCGTGGATCACAATCACACGTTCGGGTGCGACATCAAAATATTTCACCAGCGCACCCACCGGGCCGCCGGACGTGTTCATGTAGCTCAACGTGGTGGCCACAATGATTTTGTCGGTACCGGGGCGAAAACGGCCCTCGGCGACCATCGCATTGGCTTTGTGTCGTTTCAACGACAGGCGCAGGTCGGCGCACAACTGCGCAACAACCATGTGCCCCACATTATGCCGATGCGTGGCGTAGTCAGGCCCGGGGTTACCGAGCCCGACAATCAGCCACGCATCAGACATTATGTGTAACCGAATTACTCGGCGGCAGCTACCTCGGCAGCGTGTGCAGCGGGTGCGGCAACGATGCTGACGATGATGGTCTCGACGGGGAGGTGCAGCTTGGCGTCAGCGGGCAGTGCGATGTCGCCTGCGGTGACGTGAGCGTGCTCCTTCAGACCGGTGACATCAACCGAGATGGTCTCGGGGATGTGCAGTGCTTCTGCCTCAACCGAGATCACGGCGTGGTCGAGAACTGCGATTGCGCCCGAGAAGGGAGTGCCGGTGACGTGAACGGGAACGTTAACGGTCACGGTCTCACCCTTGGTGACAACGAGCAGGTCGAGGTGTTCGATGATCTGGCGTACGGGGTCCTTCTGAACGTCCTTGACGAGCACGAGGTGCTTGTCCTTGCCGACGGTCAGCTCGATGATCGGGTTCTTGTGACGAACCAGCAGGGTGGTCTCGTGGTTGGGAAGGGTCACGTGAACGGGTGCCCCGCCGTGGCCGTAAATGACGGCAGGGATCTGGCCGGCAGCGCGCAGCTTGCGTGCTGCACCCTTGCCGAAGTTGGTGCGAAGTTCGCCCACCATTGCGTGTGATTCAGACATAGTTATTGCCTCCGTGTAGAGGGGCAGGGCCCCTGATGTTTTCTACTCGAACGCCGGAAAGCGTGAGGAAAGACAGGTGCCGTTCCACCGCGTCGATTACGGGAACAGGTGTTCCCCTCGCCGAAGTTCACCTCCAGCATACCCGATAGGCTAGGAACACAATTTCGGCAAGGAGATTACAGATGTCACAGGCAAATATTGGTGTTGTAGGGCTCGCAGTAATGGGCTCAAACTTGGCTCGCAACCTGGCAAGCCGCGAGGGAAACACCGTCGCCGTGTACAACCGTTCTTTCGACAAGACCGAAGCACTGGTGTCGGCTCACCCCGAAGCAAACTTTGTGTCCACCCGCACCGTTCAGGAATTTGCGGACAGCCTGTCCAAGCCCCGCACCGCCATCATCATGGTCAAGGCTGGTGCCGGCACCGACGCCGTCATCGACCAGTTGTGCGAAGTTTTCGAACCCGGCGACATCATCGTTGACGGTGGAAACGCGCTGTTCACCGACACCATCCGCCGCGAAAAGGCAGTACGCGAGACCGGCATCAACTTTGTCGGCGCCGGAATCTCGGGCGGCGAAGAGGGCGCACTGACCGGCCCCTCGATCATGCCCGGCGGCTCGGCAGAAGCCTGGGACACCCTGGGACCGATCCTGCGGTCCATCGCCGCGATCGCCGAGGGCGAGCCTTGTGTCACTCACGTCGGAACCGACGGCGCGGGACACTTTGTCAAGATGATTCACAACGGCATCGAGTACGCCGACATGCAGCTGATTGCCGAGGCCTACGACCTCATCCGCCGCGGCACGGGCAAGACCCCCGCGCAGATTGCCGACATCTTTGTCGAATGGAACAAGGGCGAACTCGAGTCGTACCTGATCGAAATCACCGCCGAGGTTCTGCGCCAGGTCGACGCGGCTACCGGCAACCCGTTGGTGGACGTCATCGTCGATGAGGCCGGCAGCAAGGGCACCGGAGTGTGGACCGTCCAGACCGCGCTGTCGCTGGGCACCCCGGTGTCGGGCATCGCCGAGGCCGTGTTCGCCCGCGGACTCAGCTCGCACCCCGAACAGCGTGCGCTGGCCGGCAACTTCCCCGGACCCGACAGCTTCACCGTTGCCGACGAAACCGCCTTCATCGAGGACGTTCGCCAGGCACTCTACGCATCCAAGATCGTCGCGTATTCGCAGGGCTTTGACGCCATCCGTGCCGGAGCCGCCGAATATAACTGGAACATCAACCTGGGCGAGGTCGCGCGCATCTGGCGCGGCGGCTGCATCATTCGCGCACAGTTCCTCAACCGCATCACCGAGGCCTACCGTGCTGACGAGACCCTGGCACTGCTGATGGCTGCACCGTACTTTGCCGACGCTGTCGCCACCTCGCAGGCCGCATGGCGCCGCGTGGTTGTTGCCGCCACCGAGGCCGGCATCCCCGCGCCCGCGTTCTCGTCGTCGCTGTCGTACTACGACGGACTGCGCGCCGACCGCCTGCCCGCCGCCGTGGTGCAGGGCCAGCGTGACTTCTTTGGCGCCCACACCTACCGCCGCGTCGACAAGGACGGCACCTTCCACACCCAGTGGTCGGGCGACCGCACCGAAATCTCGGCCGTCGACACCCACTAGACGACGAGGCTCGGCGCATGTCGGACGCACAACCACCCCTCGGGGCCGACAGGTTCCGCGATTTTGTGGCGGGCCGCCGTAGCACCCGGGATTTTCACCCCACCGCCGTCAGCGCAGAGATAATCGATGCGCTGTTGACCGACGCGATGACCGCACCCAGCTGGTCAAACACCCGGCCCTACATGGTCGCCGTGGCGTCGGGGCCGGCGCGTGACCGGATCGCCGCAGAGTTCACGAGGCGCTGGGACGACGGCAGTGCCGCGCTACGCGGCAGCTGGTGGCGCAAGGCACTGTTCGCATTACGCGGCGGGCTGCCCCGTTCCGACTATCGAATCCTTCGTCGTTATCCCACCGACCTGCAGCCCCGCAGTCACAAAATTGGCCGTGACATGTACGCACACCTGGGGGTCGATCGTGCTGACCGTGCCGGTCGCGACGCCCAGTGGCGGCGCAACTTTGACTTCTTTGGCGCACCCGTCGAACTGTTTGTGTTTGTCCACGGCGGGCTGGACCCGTTCTCGGCATCCGACGCGGGGCTGTTCATGCAAAACCTCATGTTGTCGGCCCATGCCCGCGGGCTCGGCACATGCGCACAAGGCGCCGCCGCCGTGTGGCCCGACGTGGTGCGCGCCGAATTCGATGTTCCCCCGCACTACAAACTGCTGTGCGGAATCGCAGTGGGCTACCCCACCGACGCACCCATCAACACCTTCGGCGCCGAACGGCTTCCCGTGTCGGAGATCACGGTGCCGCCGCGCGTTCCTCGGTAACGTCACCACAATCGAGCGGACACGAACCCCGCTCGTGTCAAGCTGAATTCCGCCCAATGCACCAAACCCCGCCACCCTCGGGGTGACGGGGCTCGAAAAAAGTGGTGGCTAGGCGGCGCCGTCGAACATCGAGGTGACCGAACCGTCGCCGAATACCTCGCGGATGGCCCCGGCGATGGTCGGCGCAATCGAGAGGACCTCGAGGCGGTCCCAACGCTTGTCCTCGGGAATCGGCAGGGTGTCGGTGACGACGACCTTGTCGATGAACTCGGACTGCAGGATTTCTGTTGCGGGGTCGCTGAACACGGCGTGGGTTGCGGCGACGACGACGCCCTTGGCACCGGCCTTCTTCAGGGCTTCGGCGGCCTTGACGATGGTGCGACCGGTGTCGATCAGGTCGTCAACGAGCAGACAAACGCGGCCCTCGACCTGACCGACGATTTCGTGCACCGAGACCTGGTTGGGCACGAAGGGGTCGCGACGCTTGTGGATGATGGCCAGAGGCGCACCCAGCTTGTCGCTCCAGACATCGGCCACGCGCACACGACCCATGTCGGGGCTGACCACGGTCAGAGTTTCGGGGTCAAGCTGCGCACGGAAGTGCTCGAGCAGGACGGGCATGGCAAACAGGTGGTCAAAGGGGCCGTCAAAGAAGCCCTGGATCTGTGATGCGTGGATGTCGATTGACATGATGCGGTCGGCGCCGGCGGTCTTGAACAGGTCGGCGACGAGACGGGCCGAGATGGGCTCGCGACCGCGACCCTTCTTGTCCTGGCGGGCGTAAGGGAAGAACGGGGCAACCACGGTGATGCGCTTGGCGCTGGCGCGCTTCAGAGCGTCCACCATGATGAGCTGTTCCATCAACCATTCGTTGATGGGGGTGCAGTGGGACTGCAACACGAATGCGTCGGTGCCGCGCACGCTCTCGTCGAAACGAGCATAGATTTCACCGTTCGCAAAAGTGCGGGCGTCGGTGGGAACCAACGAGATGTCGAGTTCCTTGGCAACATCGAGAGCCAACTGGGGGTGTGCGCGACCCGAAATGAGGACGAGGCGCTTTTTGTTGCTTGTCTCGATTGATGTCACTGACTTATTCCCCCTGTGTAGCCCGCTCGGCGGCCTCGGCGGCCGCAGACCCGGGACGGTTGTTTTCGACCCACCCCGAAATGTTTTTTTGGGGCGCCATCGACAGTGACAGATTGCCCGCGGGGACGTCCTTTCGGACTGTGGTTCCCGCAGCGGTGTACGCTCCGTCCCCAATTCTAACGGGCGCAACGAACACGTTGTGAGACCCGGTTCGCACATGAGAACCCACCTCGGTGCGGTGTTTGTTGACCCCGTCATAGTTCGCCGTGATGGTGCCCGCGCCGATGTTCGATTTCTCGCCGACGGTGGTGTCCCCGATGTACGACAGGTGCGGAACCTTGCTGCCCGCGCCGATCTGCGAGTTCTTTGTCTCGACGAATGCGCCAATCTTGCCGCCCTCACCCAGAACGGTTCCGGGGCGAAGGTACGAAAAGGGCCCCACAGAGGCACCCGCCTCGATGACCGCGAGGGTCGCATCGGTGCGAATGACGTGCGACCCGTCGCCGACCTCGGTGTCGCGCAGCGTGGTTTCGGGACCGATAACGGCGTTCGCGCCGATCGCGGTCGCGCCCTGCAGGTAGGTTCCCGGGCAAATCCGCGTGTCCGCCTCGATGGTGACGGCTCGGTCAATCCAGGTGGTGGCGGGGTCATCAATGGTGACACCGTTGAGCTGGTGGCCGCGAATGATCATGGCGTTGAGTCGAGCCGACACCTCGGCCAGCTGCACGCGGTCGTTCACCCCAGCGACGAGCCACGCTTCGGCGGCGGCCACAGCAGTGACGGGGTGACCCGCGATTGTCAGGAATTCGACGACATCGGTCAGATACTTTTCACCCTGAGAATTGGCCGACCCGATTGTGGCGAGGCCAGCGGACAGGTGAGCCGCCGAGAAAACGTAGGTACCCGAATTGGTTTCCGCGACCGCCAGTTCCGTTTCGGATGCATCACGGTGTTCCACGATTCGCACGACGGCTCCGGAATCATCCCGCACAATTCGCCCGTAACCGGTGGGGTCATCGGGAAACGAGCTGACAATCGTGGCGCTGGATGCGCTGCTGCGGTGGTGCGCCAGAACATCGGCGAGGGTCTGGGCGTCCAAGAGAGGGACATCGCCGCTGACGACCACAACGTCACCATCAAAATCACCCAGGGCGGCGACGGCAACCTCGACGGCACGACCAGTTCCCGGAATATCGTCCTGATCGACGATGAGCACACCCTCGGTCAGTTCCGTCACGGCGGACACGACCTGGTCACGCTCGTGGCGCACGACCACGACGGTGTGTGCGGGCGACAGGCTCGCCGCCGCCGATAGCACGTGGCCGATCATGGGAACACCGGCGATGGGGTGCAAAACCTTGGGAAGCGCGGACTTCATTCGCGTGCCCGAGCCGGCGGCGAGAACAACAATGGCGAGGCGTGCATCCGTCATTCCCCCATTCTGGCACTTCGACAGTTCCGGCGCACCGGGAAAGGGCAAAAACGCGGGCGTTCACTCGGGGTCGGGGAAATTCAGGCAGAATAGAGGGGCGCGCATCGCGCGGTCCGCCTTAGTGTAACGGCAGCACGACAGCCTTTGGAGCTGTTCGGTCCAGGTTCGAATCCTGGGGGCGGAGCAATTTTTCCAGACGTTCGCAGCAGATTTGTCTCGCGTTTACCTGTCGTTTACCGTCCCCGCCTTCTATGAAGTTGTCGGCAAAAAGTCGACACTGTCAATCCGCGGCAATGCCGCACATGGAAGGAAATTCCCCGTGAAGACCATCAAGTTCGCAGGCCTCGCAAGCACCCTTGCAGTGTCCGCTCTTGTTCTCTCCGCTTGTGGCGGTCAGACGACTGACCCCGCTTCGGACGCTCTTGCCGGCGCAGTTGTCGTCGACGGCTCGTCCACTGTTTCGCCCCTGACCGAAGCCGCCGCTGACCTCTTCCGCGACGTCGAGGCTGGCGTCAACGTCACCGTCGCAACCAGCGGCACCGGTGGCGGTATCGAAAAGTTCTGCGCCGGCGAAATCGACATCGCTGACGCTTCGCGCGGCATCAAGGACGAAGAAATCGCGACCTGTGGTGACGCTGGAATCGAGTTCACCGAAATCGTGATCGGCAACGACGGCCTGGCCGTTGTGGTTCCCGCCGGCAACGACTTTGTTCAGTGCCTCACCGTCGAGCAGCTCGCCACCATCTGGGGCCCCGCTGCCGAGGGCACCATCACCAACTGGAACCAGGTTGACCCCTCGTTCCCCGACGTGGAACTGGCACTCTTTGGCCCCGGCACCGACTCGGGCACGTTTGACTACTTCACCGACGAGATCAATGGCGAAGAAGGCGCAATCCGCACCGACTACAGCCCCTCGGAAGACGACAACGTTCTGGTCCAGGGCATCTCGGGCGCTGAAGGCGGACTCGGATTCTTTGGCCTCTCGTACGTCGAAGAAAACGCTGACCTGGTTCGCGCAGTTGCCGTCGACGGCGGCAACGGTTGTGTCGACGCTTCGGCAACCACCGTTCAGGACGGCTCGTACAGCCCCCTCGGTCGCCCCCTGTTCATCTATGTGAACAACGCGTCGTACGCCGAGAAGCCCCAGGTCAAGGCATTCGTTGACTTCTATGTCGACAACGCCGCCGAGGCTGCATCGCTGGCCCTGCTGATCGGTCTGACCGACGAGCAGGTCACCACCGCCAAGGACGAGCTCGCGTCGCTGAGCTAGTCACCCACCGTTCACAACACAAACGCAAAGGAGAGAGTGCCCACAATGAGCACACTCACCACCGAGGGCGGTCCGGTCAAGCCGGGCCGCCCATCGGCGCTTTCATCTCGTTCCCCTCGTGTCGGCGAAAAGGTGGTTTACACACTGCTGCGCAGCGCCTCGATGCTCACGGTGCTGATCACCGCGGGAATCCTCGTGGCGCTCGCCATCCCGTCGATCGAATTCTTCGCCCAGGTTCCCGTCACGGACTTCCTGTTCGGCACTCGGTGGGCGCCTCAGTTCGCTGATGCCAGCTTCGGTGTGATTCCGCTGGTCACCGCGACGTTGTGGACCACGGTAATCGCCCTCGCTGTCGCCGTGCCGTTCGGTTTGGGCGCGGCCGTGTTCCTGTCGGAATACGCCCACCCCAAGCTTCGCTCGGTCCTGAAGCCGATCCTCGAAGTCCTCGCCGGCATCCCCACCGTCGTCTACGGTTACTTTGCGTTGACCTTTGTACAGACCACGGTGTTCCGCGAATGGTTGCAGTTGCCGACCGAGGCATTCAGCGTTCTCGCGGCCGGACTGGTCATGGGTGTCATGATCGTCCCCACCATCGCCTCGATTTCGGAAGACGCCATGAGCGCGGTGCCCCAGAGCATGCGCCAAGGCTCGGCCGCACTGGGCGCAAACCGAATGCAAACGACCGTCCGTGTGGTGTTCCCCGCCGCACTGTCGGGCATCATCGCCGCCGTTGTGCTGGGCATCTCGCGCGCGGTCGGCGAAACCATGATCGTCGCCATCGCCGCGGGCCAGCAGGCACGTATCGTCGAAAACCCGCTGGAATTGGGCCAGACCATGACCGGCTTTATTGCCAATGCCGCGCTGGGTGACGCCCGCGTCGGTTCGCTGGAATACGACACGTTGTACGCCGTGGGCCTCTTGCTGTTTGCGCTCACCCTGATCATCAACTTCATCTCGATTGCGATCGTCCGACGATTCCGAGAGGCCTACTAATGTCCGTTTTCGCACCCATCGGCCGCCAAATCGGCGAGGGCACCATTCGCGGGCGCGCTCGCGGCGGCGACCAGAGCCCGACCAGCATCCTGTTTCTGGGACTCCTGTGGCTGAGCCTGTTGCTCGCATTCGCGTTTCTTGTCACCCTAATCGTGACGACCGTGATCGAGGGATCTCCGCGCCTCAACGCCATGCTGTTGACCGAGTTCCCCGCATCGCGCCCCGAAGAGGCCGGCGCTCGACCCGCAATCCTGGGGTCGATGATGGTCATCGGCTTCACCGCCCTGTTGACCCTGCCCCTGGGAATCGCCGCCGGCGTGCACCTGGAAGAGTTCTCGGACCGCAACAACTGGTGGAACCGCATCGTCGAACTCAACGTGCAGAACCTCGCCGCCGTTCCCTCGATCGTGTACGGCCTTCTGACGCTGGGAGCCCTCAGCGCGATCGGCGTGAAGGACAAGAACATCGTCATCGCTGGGGCGACCGCCTTGAGCCTGCTGATTTTGCCCGTCATCATCATCGTCACACGCGAGGCCCTGCGCGGAGTCCCCGTGGAAATTCGCCAAGGCTCGCTGGCGCTCGGCGCCACCCCACTGCAGACACTGTTCCGCCAGACTCTGCCCTCGGCTGTCCCGGGAATCGCGACGGGCTCGATCCTCGCGCTCTCGCGGGCTCTGGGTGAGGCAGCACCGTTGCTCATCCTCGGCGCACTCGTGTTCGTGTCCTTCGACCCGAACGGCCTGCTGTCGGGGTACACCACTCTGCCGATCCAGATCTTCAACTGGACCGGACGTCCTCAAGAGGAATTCCACATTTTGGCAGCGGCCGCATCAATCCTCCTGTTGGTGCTGCTGCTCGCCATGAACGCCATCGCCATCGTCATCCGCAACCGTTACCAGAAGCGCTGGTAGGAAGAACATCATGTCGAACAACAACCCCACCGAACACCGCCTCAGCGACGGAAACCCCGGACTGTCGATCGCCCCCGCCGCCGGCGCCGCAAGCTCGGCGATTGTGGACCCCGTGCTGGAATGTGACAACGTCGACGTGTACTACGGTAACTTCCGTGCCGTGACCGACGTGTCACTGGACTTCGGAATCAATGAAATCACCGCACTGATTGGCCCCTCGGGGTGCGGAAAGTCCACACTGCTGCGTTCACTGAACCGCATGAATGACCTCGTCGATGGCGCCCGCGTCACCGGTCGGATTTCGTTCCAGGGCGAGGACATCTATGGCCCCGACGTCGACGCCATCGAGGTGCGTCGACGCATCGGCATGGTGTTCCAGAAGCCGAACCCCTTCCCCAAGTCCATCTATGACAACATCGCCTACGGCCCCCGCGTCATCGGCATGAAGCCCAGCAACATGGACGACCTGGTCGAAGAGGCCCTGACCAAGGCCGCCCTGTGGGACGAGGTCAAGGACAAACTCAAGCAAAGCGCCTTCGGCCTGTCCGGTGGACAACAGCAGCGTCTGTGCATCGCCCGCACCATTGCGGTCAAGCCCGATGTCATCCTCATGGACGAGCCCTGTTCGGCACTGGATCCGATTGCCACCATGCGCATCGAGGACCTGATGGTCGAACTAAAGAAGGACTACACGATCGTCATCGTGACCCACAACATGCAGCAGGCCGCGCGCGTGGCCGACCGCACCGCGTTTTTCACGGCGTTGGCCGATGAAACCTCGGGCAACCGCACCGGCGTGCTGGTGGAATACGACACGACGACCAAGATCTTCGAGGACCCCAGCGACCAGCGCACCGAGGACTACATCTCGGGACGCTTCGGATAAACCACCGCTACGCTTCGAGCGTGGTCACGACCTCGAGCCACTGACTTTCGGTGGTTTCGAGGTCGTTTTCTATTCCCCGCAGTCGCTCGGACAGCGCGGACAACCCGGCGTAATCCGAGGAATCATGCGCAGCCATCAGCGCGTGCACCGCGTCGACGTCGGCCGAAATCTTGGCAATCTTGCGCTCCAAGGATTGCAGTTCCTTCTCGAGCGCCCGACGTTCAGCGCCCGACAATTCGGGGCGTCCCGTTTCGGTGTTCGAGGCGGGGGCAGATGCCGTGGCGGGTGCACCGGTTCGCGGGTTTGACGGGGGCTGTGCGGCCTGAGCCGCCTCGAGTCGCAGGTATTCGTCGATTCCGCCGGGCAGATGGCGCAGATGTCCGTTCATCACGGCGAACTGGTTGTCGGTGATGCGCTCCAACAGGTACCGGTCGTGAGACACCACGATCAGGGTGCCGGGCCAGGTGTCCAGCACATCCTCCATCGCCGCGAGCATGTCGATGTCGAGGTCGTTGGTGGGTTCGTCCAACAGCAGCACGTTGGGTTCGTCCAACAGAATCAACAGGAACTGCAGTCGCCGTTTCTGGCCACCCGACAGGTTTCGCACCTCGGTCGACAACTGTGCGGTCTGAAAGCCCAAGCGCTCGAGCAACTGGCCCGGGGACAGTGTCGCTCCGCCCACCGAGTACTCGGTGCGATACCGGGCGATGACCGCCGACACCCGGTCATCCATGATGTCGTCGAGCCCCTCGAGGCGCTGATCCAATCGGCGAACGACCACGGTTTTACCGGTTTTGACGCGGCCCTCGGTCGGCTGGACGCGGCCGTCAATCAGCCCCATCAGCGTCGATTTGCCTGCACCGTTCGCGCCGAGAATTCCCGTGCGCTCGCCGGGCGCGAGTCGCCACTCGATGTCGCGCAGGATGGGTGAGCCGTCGAACGACACCGACACGTCGAGCAGGTCGACGACGTCCTTACCCAAGCGCTGTGTTGCCATCCGCCCCAGTTCGACACTGTCACGCGGTGCGGGGACATTTTCGATCAGGGCGTTGGCGGCCTCGATGCGGAATTTTGGCTTCGAGGTTCGCGCCGGCGCTCCTCGTCGCAACCATGCCAGTTCCTTGCGCAACAGGTTTTGTCGACGTTCCTCCATGGTGCTGGCTTGGCGCTGACGCTCGAGCCGCTGCAGGGTGTACGCCGCGTAGCCGCCCTCGTAACGGTCGATGATTCCGTCGTGCACCTCCCACGTTTCGGTGGACACGGCGTCGAGGAACCAGCGGTCGTGCGTGACGACGGCCAGTCCGCCCTGACCGGCAGGCCAACGCGTGGTGATGTGCTGCGCAAGCCAGGACACACCGGTGACATCGAGGTGGTTGGTCGGTTCGTCGAGCAGAATGACGTCCCAGTCCCCCACCAACAGGCGGGCAAGGCCCACGCGACGGCGTTGACCACCGGACAGTGAACCGATCAGGGCCTGGTGGTCGAGGTCCGCGAGCAGACCCTTGAGGACGTCCCGAACCTTGGGGTCAGATGCCCACTCGTGTTCCGGCCCGTCGCCGACCACCGTGCTGATGACGGTGAGCGTGTCGTCGAAATTGTCGGTCTGGTCCAACATGCCCAACCGCAGGCCACTGCGGCGGATGACGTTGCCGGAATCGGGTTGCAGATCGCCGGACAGTATGCGCAACAGAGTGGATTTACCGTCGCCGTTACGGCCGACGACACCGATGCGGTCTCCCGAATGAATTGCAATCGTCAGGGACTCAAAAATCGTTCGCTGCGGAAACTCATGGGAACAATTTTCGATACCGACCAGATGCACCTCGTCAGACTACCGTGGAAAACTTGCGAGAATAGGGGGGTGAAGATTCGCCGCGCTCCCCTCGTTGCTTTTGTGCTCGCCGCCGCCTGGCTGGCCATCGACCAGATGTCAAAGGCGTGGGCCGAACAGACCCTCTCCCTCGGAGTGGGAGTTCCGCTGATCGGCGACCTGATCCAGCTGCGCTTGGTCTACAACCCCGGTGCGGCGTTTGGAATCGGCACGGGGTACACCTGGATCCTCACGATCATCGCGGGCATCGCCGTCATCGCACTGGCCGTGATCGCCACCCGCACCCGCAGCCTTGCGTGGGCTTTGGCCATCGGTTCGATGCTGGGCGGAGCGATCTCACATTTCGGTGACCGACTGCTGCGCGGCGACGAAATTGCGCAGGGCAAGATTGTCGACTTTATCGACTACGCCGGATTCTTTGTCGGCAACGTGGCCGACATCGCCCTGGTGGGTGCCGCAGCGTTTGCCATTCTGCTGAGCTTCTTTGGCGTTCCGTTTACGGTTGACGCACGCCCAGAACCGGTGACAACACCGGCAGAGCCCGTCGACCCCGAGCAGTAAAAGCGTCCGCCAGCGCCGCGGCCTGTTCGGCATCGGCCATGAGGAACGCCGTCGTGGGACCGCTGCCCGACACGATTCCGCGCAGCGCTCCGTGACCTTCACCCCATGCGAGGGTGTCCGCCAGTTCGGGCTGCAGACTGATGGCGGCGGCCTGCAGGTCGTTGTGAACAAGTTCGGCCAGTCGCACCGGATCGCCCACTCGAAGTGCATCCCATAATTCGTCCGGTACTGCGGGAGCGGAAGCCGTGGTGGCCCCACCCGGCGTGCGAGCCTCGCGCAGGTCATCGAGCCGCCGGTACACGGCCGGCGTCGACAGCCCGCGGTCCGACATGACGAGAACCCAATGAAAAACCGCCGAATCGGTCACGACGTGCAATTCGTCACCACGACCCACGCCCAACGCCGATCCCCCGGTGAACGCGAACGGCACATCACTGCCCAGTGTCGCCGCGATGGACAGCAACTCGGCATCGGTCAGCCCAGTCCCCCACAGCTCGTTGATCGCCGCCAGCGCCGCGGCCGCATCGGCCGACCCCCCACCCATACCGCCGGCAATAGGAACCTGCTTGTCCACGGCGATGTGTGCGCCGCCGGAATACCCCGTCGCATCGGCGATGGCCTGCGCCGCTCGCATGACAAGGTTGCTCGGACCCACGGGAATGTCCGACACGTCAAGCGGCCCCGCAAAGCTGCAGGACAGTGTCGGCGCCGCGGTGACGGTGACGGTTTCCCGCAGCGACACCGCATGGAACGCCGTCGCCAGGTCGTGAAAACCGTCCGCCCGCAGCGGGCCGACACCCAGAAACAGGTTGAACTTGCCCGGAGCCGACGCGAAAACGGACACGGCGACCTACTCGGACCAGACGGCGGCCAACGCCAGATAGTCCGCCAATACGAGAGCTTCGCCTCGGGCTCCCGGGTCGATACCCGCTGCCACACACAGCGCCTCGGATTCCGCGGTGCCGCCAGCAAGTGTCGCCAAGGCCTGACGGAGGGTCTTGCGGCGCTGACCGAACGCGGCATCCACCAACGCAAAGGTGCGGCGGCGCAACGCCTCGTCGCCCGGGGTGTCATGGCCAGTCATGGCGACGAGAGCCGAATCCACATTGGGCACCGGCCAGAAAACCTGACGGGACACCGTGCCCGCAATCGACCAGTCACCCCACCACGATGCCTTCACCGACGGAACCCCGTACACCTTCGAACCGGGTGCGGCGGCGAGACGGTGTCCCACCTCGGCCTGCACCATCACAAGAACCCGGTGGATGCTGGGGAACTGCGTCAGCAGGTGGATGATGACGGGTACCGAAATGTTGTACGGCAGGTTGGCAACGAGGGCGGTCGGCGCCACGGGCAACTCGGTGACCGTGAGCGCGTCCTGATTGATGACAGTGAATTGACCGGCGGGGACCCCGTGTTCGGTGGCCGTCCGGGGCAAACGCGCGGCGAGCCTCGGGTCAATTTCGATTGCGGTGACGGGGTGGCCCGCCTCGAGCAGCCCCAGGGTCAGCGAACCCAGACCGGGACCCACCTCGAGTACCGCAGCGCCCGGTTCGAGGCTCGAGGCCTGCACGATTTTGCGGACCGTGTTGGCGTCGTGCACAAAGTTTTGGCCCCACTTTTTCGTGGGGGTGACGTCGAGTTCGGCGGCCAATGCGCGGATCTCGGATGCGCCGAGCAGGGTCACCATTGTCCGTACACCGCCTCGGTGTTTGCCGCAATTTGGTGGCACAGTTCGTCGACCGGCACATCGAGGGTTTCGGCCATGAACCGGACCGTCAACGGAATGAGGTACGAGCCGTTGGGGCGGCCGCGATACGGAATCGGGGTGAGGAAGGGCGCATCGGTTTCGACCATGACAAGTTCGCGCGGGGCGATCGCCAAGGCGTCACGCAAACTCTGCGAATTCTTGAACGTCACAGTACCCGAGAACGACAGATACCAGCCGTGGTCGGCGCACACCCTCGCCAGTTCCTCGTCACCAGAGAAGCAGTGAAACACCGTTTTCTCGGGGGCGCCCACACGCAACAACGTCTGGACCACATCGCCGTGTGCGTCACGGTCATGAATCTGCAGCGCGATGCCGTTGTCCTTAGCGATCTGAATATGCGCTTCGAAACTCTCGAACTGGGCGGCACGACCGTCCTCGCCGGTGCGGAAAAAATCGAGGCCCGTCTCGCCCACCGCGCGAACGCGGTCCTGGGTGGCCAGTTCCGCGATACCCGCGATGTGTTCCGACAGTAGACCCTGTTCCGCCAGCTTGGGCGCCTCGTTGGGGTGAATCGCCACCGCGGCGAGAACCCGGGGGTCACGCGCAGCCAACGCAGCACTCCACTGTGAGGTCACCACGTCCGTTCCCACCTGCACCACACCCCGCACACCGACAGCGGTCGCTCGACGCAGATTTTCCTCCGGCGGCAGTGGGTTTTCACCGTCCGCAATTTCGAGGTGAGTGTGGTTGTCGTACACGGGTACGGCGAGGCCGTCGGGAATGGGCGGGAATTCGAGGTCGCGCTTCATCGCACCATCCCCAGTGGAACGCTGGCGAAGCGGTTCAGTCACCGACTACTCCTCGATACGGGGGAACAGTGCGTCCAACGCCGACGTGTGAACTCCGGCAGGAATCTGGCCCCATTCACCGGCGCGCACCAGCTGCTGAGATTCCAATTCACCCAGCGCCTCGGCGGCACCCAGCGCGTCCCACAGCTTGTGAGCCGCGGTCGGCATGATGGGCGACAGTCCCACGGCGATGGCACGCAGGCCCTCCACCGCGGTGTACAGGACAGTGTGCAGGCGATCGCGGTTCGCGTCGTCCTTGGCCAACGCCCAGGGCTCCTGGTCGGTGATGTACCCGTTCAGTGCGTCAACAATCCGCCACACGCTCGAGATGGCCGACTGGATGGCCAGCTTGTCGATCGCGGCATTGGCGTCCACGAATGCCTGGCGAACCGTGTCAACAATGGCGGTGTCGGCCTCGTTCATCTCGGTCGCGGCGGGGACGACGTTGTCGCAGTACCGTGCAACCATGGCCAGCACACGCGAGGCCAGGTTTCCGAACCCGTTGGCCAGTTCGGCCTGGTAACGAGCCGACAGGTCCTCCCACGAGAACGAACCGTCCTGGCCGAAGCTGATGGCGCTCATGAAGTAATAGCGGAAAGCATCAGCACCAAACACGTCCGTGATCTGATGGGGTGCAATACCGGTCAGCTTCGACTTCGACATCTTTTCGCCACCGACCAGCAACCAGCCGTGACCGAACACGCGGCGAGGGGGCTGGATGCCGGCGGCCATGAGCATGGCGGGCCAGATCACGGCGTGGAAACGTGCGATGTCCTTACCCACGATGTGAATGGCCGGCCAGCGCGCCTCGAAGGCGTCGTCGTCCGCGCTCCAACCCGATGCGGTGATGTAGTTCAGCAGCGCCTCGAACCAGACATAAACCACGTGCGAGTCATCCCACGGAATCTTGATGCCCCAGTCAAAACTGGAACGCGAGATGGACAGGTCATCGAGACCGCGGCGCACAAACGACAGAATCTCGTTGCGAACGCTCTCGGGCTGAATGAAATCGGGCTGCGATTCGTACAGGTCCAACAGCTGCTGCTGGAAGTCGCTCATGCGGAAGAAGTAGTTCGATTCCTTGAGGATTTCGATGGGACGGGTGTGGATTGCACACACCTTTTCGCCGGGGAAATCGTCGCCGCCCTCGATCAGGTCGCCGGGCTGCTTGTATTCCTCGCAGCCAACGCAGTAATACCCCTCATACTCACCCGAATAGATATAGCCCTTGTCACGCAACAGTTCGAGGAACTTCTGAACGGCCGTTTCGTGGCGGGGTTCGGTGGTGCGAATAAAGTCGTCGTTCTTGATGGAAATCGTGTCCAGCAGCGGCTTCCACGATTCGGTCACCAGCTTGTCGGCCCACTCCTGGGGGCTCACACCGTTCGCCACCGAGGTGCGCAGGATCTTCTGGCCGTGCTCGTCAGTGCCGGTGAGCATCCACGCGTCCTTGCCGTTCTGGCGGTTCCAGCGTGCGAGAACGTCCGCCGCCACCTCGGTATAGGCGTGCCCGATGTGCGGGACGTCGTTCACATAGAAGATGGGGGTGGTGATGAAGTAAGAATTTTCGGTCGACATAACTCCCCTAGTCTACGGTTTAGCGCTGAACGGCGAGAGCGGCCTGATACAGTTCCCGGCTGGTCAGACCCGTGTGTTCCGCAACCTCACGGCACGCGTCCTTCAAACGGTCTCCGGCCGCAACCCGGGACAGCACTTCGGCGAGCGCCGAATCCAGCGTGACGATGGTGTCGCCCGCACCCTCCAGAACGATGACGAATTCACCGCGAGCGCCCTCGGCGAAGCGACCAGCCACGTCACCGAGTCCGCCGCGCACGACCTCCTCGTATAACTTGGTGAGTTCACGGCACACAGCAACTCGGCGATCGGCACCCATCGCCTCGGCCATGATGGCCAGGGTTTCCCCAATTCGATGCGGCGATTCAAAGAACACGAGGGTGCGCCGTTCGCCGGCGAGGGACTGGAAATACCCCAGCCGACCCTTGCGCGGCACAAAACCCTCGAAAGCAAACCGGTCCGTCGGGAAACCCGACAGTGCAACCGCGGTGAGCACCGCCGAGGGTCCCGGAATGACCGTCACGGTCACGCCCTGAGCGGCCGCCTCGCGAACGATGGCGAAACCGGGGTCGCTGATGCCGGGCATGCCCGCATCGCTGACCACAACCAGCGTGCAGTTCGCTGCCTGCGCGACCAGTTCAGCCGACTTGGCATCCTCGTTGTGATCGTGCAATGCCACAAACTGTGCGCTCGTCTGCACACCCAATGCGCTGAGCAGGTGTTTTGTCGTCCGGGTGTCCTCGGCCGCAATAATGTCCGCCGACTGCAAAGCCTCGCGCAATCGAGGCGAGGCGTCGCCCAAGTTTCCGATGGGCGTGGCGGCAAGAATAATCACCGTCCCATTGTCGCACTGACACTACGGTGGAACGGTGACCGAAGTTCAGAACGCATCCCGGGCCGGCACCACGCCCCTGCACCGAATTGCGCGTCACTACACCGACACGGCATGGCGCACCCGGCGGTGGCTCGGTGCGCTCGTCGCCTACGGCCCCGTCATCATCGTTGCCGCATTCACACGGCTGTTCGCACTCGGCAACCCCGCCCGGCTGGTCTTTGACGAAACCTATTACGTCAAAGATGCCTGGTCACTGTGGAACCTTGGCTACGAAGGCACCTGGCCTGACGGGATCAATCCCGCATTCGAATCGGGCGACGTCACCGCTTACACCACCACCGCGGACTTCATGGCACACCCGCCGCTCGGAAAATGGATTATCGGCGCAGGTATGTGGCTGGTAGGGCCCGATAACCCGGTGGGATGGCGCATCTCGACCGCAGTTT
>JACCEA011522408.1_pt1 | contig 59287 bp, 54 predicted proteins | sample 7449851 | NCBI WGS metagenome assembly JACCEA01 (sample SAMN15323453, study PRJNA562643) | freshwater metagenome | isolation source: river surface water | place: USA:Blue River Watershed | collected 2017-08-18 | reverse complement strand
TTGTGCGGGTGAAAGGACTCGAACCTTCACACCTTGCGGCACCAGATCCTAAGTCTGGCGTGTCTACCAATTTCACCACACCCGCGTGTAATGGAGTGCAAATATATAAACATTGTTCACTTCTACAAAAGAATTTCGTTTTTTTATTTTAATTTTTGAGAAATATTTCTGGCATATCTCTATTTTTTTATGGTTTTTATTTTACAAAATAATATTTATTAAGTATTTTTTATCGAAAATTATTTAATTTTATCAAATATATTAAATAAATCATTATTTTAGCCCCCTATAATATTAATTATCCCCCAGATATGAAATCAAAACTACTAAAATTTAGTTTGCTTTTATTAATTGCTATAGGGTTTTCTGTAGCAACTTTTAAAATTTTTTCTGATTCAGAAGAAGTAACAAGCAATTCTACAAAAAATGTTTTTCAAGCTAAAGAAAATTTAGTTGAAGAAACAAAACAACCAGAGACAAACACTTCAGATTACGTGGTTGAAAATCAGAATGCTGATTTTAATAACAATGCGGTTTCTAAGGTAAAAATTTTGTCTGAAATCAATACGACATCTTCAGAGCGTATAAACGAACCAAGTGAAATAGATATTTTAAGAGCGAAACATCAAGAAATGCTTGATAAGCAATTGTTCAAGAAAACTTTTTTAATGTCTAAGTCTGAAAGAAAAGCTGAAGGACTTCCTCCTAATAAATATTTTGAACAAGATTATGCTTTAACGGCTAATCCTGCTTTGGGAAGACCAACTGGCGAAAACTTGTCGCAAATTAGAATGCAATTAGAAAATGCTAGAAATGAAGCATTAACAAATAGAACTCCTGGAGATGGGGCAGACAACCCATGGGTGGAAAGAGGACCTAATAATGTTGGTGGTCGTACTAAAGCGTTAATTTTTGACCCAACAGACGCTACTAATAAAACAGTTATTGCAGGTGGAGTTAGTGGTGGTTTATGGAAAAATACAGATATTACTACTGCAACAGCTTGGACAAGAATGTCATTACCTGAAAATTTAAATGTATTAACATTGGCTGTTGATCCATTAAATTCAAGTATTTGGTATGCAGGAACAGGGGAATCTTACACTGGTGATGTAAGTGGAAATGGAATTTGGAAAACTACAGATGCGGGTAAAAGCTGGTATCAAGTATTTGGAGGTGGTACAGCTACTTCCACACAATATTCTTTATTCAACTTAACAGTAACTTCATCTGTAAATGGAGCTACTAATAAAAATTATGTAACATCTTTAGCTAATTTTGGGGATCCAATACCTAGCTCGCCTATAATTTCTGCTCCAATTGCATTGGTTAATGACGGAACGGCGCCAACAGATGATGCATGTACGGCTTTACCTGCTAATTCAATGGCAGGAAAAATTGCCTTAATTCGAAGAGGTGTTTGTACTTTTGAATCAAAAGTAATTCAAGCTGAGAATGCTGGTGCTGTGGCTGTAATTATTATGAATAACGTTGCTGGAGGTGGTGTTATAGGTATGGCAGATTCTGGTTTAGGAGCAACGATACCTTCATTGATGGTGTCAAAAGAAGATGGAGATTTAATTATTGCTGGATTATCAGGTGCAATTGGAACATTGAATCCAACATTACCTGGTCAATTTAACGGGACAGGAGTAACTAATGTTCAATTAATTAATGATATTGCTATAAAAAACAACGGAGGTGTTTCTGAAATATATGCTGCAGTTGGTGATGGTTATGGAGGAGGTGCGTATTTAAATGCAAATAATTATGGTGTATTTAAGTCAACTAATGGTGGTGTAACTTGGACTAAATTAACTTTACCAACTACTCCAAGCGGAAATGAAACTTGTCCAATGGATATCGAAATTGCCGTTGGAGGAAAAATTTGGGTTTCTTCAACTCATAGTTCTACTTTTGGTGATGGAGGAGGAAGAGTGTTTGTTTCAACTGATAATGGTGCTACATTTACTCAGAAACATGTTGTGTCTGGAAATGGTGGTGGTGCACGTGTTGAAATTGAAGCCTCAAATACTACAGCAGATAAAATTTATGTATTGTCTCAGTTAGATCAAGCTGATCCTGCAGTTCCTGTAAAAGAAGTGCAATTGTTGCTAACTACAAACGGATTTTCAACTGCACCCACTGTATTGCCTTTACCAACTACGTCGCCTGCAACAGAAGCTCGTTTATCAACATATGGTTTTACTGGTGCACAAGCGTTTTATGATTTGTTTATCGAATCTGATCCTACTAACGATGCTAATGTTTTTGTTGGAGGTATAAATATTCACAGATCTACAAATAGTGGTTCGAATTGGACTCAAATTTCAAGTTGGGGTTCTGATGTACATTCTGATCAACATGCAATGACTTTTAGACCTGGAGCGCCAAATACTGCAGTTTTTGGAAATGATGGTGGTGTGTATTATTGTGCAAGTTTATCAGCAGCTACTTTAGCTTCATCTACTGATATTGTTGCTAGAAATACTGGATTTAACGTTACTCAATTTGTTGGAGTAGCCGTTTTGCCTGGAGGTATAGCTGGTAATACAGGTGACTTTTTTGTAGCTGGAGCGCAAGATAACGGAAGCAATTCTTTCCCTCAGACCCCAAGTTTAACAACTGGTGCTGCAGCAGGTATTACATCAAGTTTTGAAATTCAAGGTGGTGATGGTGGTATTCCTTTATACTCACAAGATTCTGAAGAGTACATGGTTACAAATTATGTATATAATGATAATGTTGTATACAGACCAATTAATAATACTGGAACAAGGACATTAAATGATGCAACTACAGATAGAGGTTTGTTTTATCCTGCATTTGCATTAGATTCTGCTAATGATATCGTATATTCTGATTTTTCTGATACTACAACAAGAGTTTTTTATGTTAGAAGATATATCAATATTAAGTCGGGAACAGTTACAAGAGTAGATTTAACAAATGCTTTATTAACTTCATATCCAACTGCAATTTCTCCAGGAAAAGTAACTGCTTCAACTTTATATGTTGGAACAGCTAATGGAAGAATGTTAAAATTAATTAATGCAAATACTGTAACTGCTGCAAATTCTGCATCAACTGTTCCAGCAACTTCAGGTTGGTCTGATATTTCTGGACCAAGTTTTGTAGGTTCAATTTCTGATATTGCTTTTGGTGCAACTGATAGTCAAATATTTGTTACAATGAGCAATTATGGGGTTACAAGTATTTGGTATACACTAAATGGAGGAACTAACTGGTATAGTTTAGAAGGAAATTTACCTGATTTACCAGTTCGAGCTATTTTACAAAACCCTTTAGCTACAAATGAGCTAATGATTGGTACAGAATTAGGTGTGTGGTATACAACTGGATTTAATCCTGCAACTTCCGCCAATCAAGCATTAACTTGGCTTCAATCTTTTAACGGAATGAGCAATGTTAAAGTAACAGATTTAGATTTACAACCTAATGCACCAGTAACACCAACTGGATATTCTGTATATGCTGCAACTTATGGTAGAGGTGTTTTTTCAAGTCAATTGTGGTTTTGTGGAGCAACTTCTACAACATGGAATGGTTCAGCTTGGTCTAATGGTGCGCCAACTTCAAAAACAGCAGTAATATTTGCTGGAAATTACACTTCATCAGCAAGTTTAGATGCTTGTTCTGTAACTATAAATTCTGGTGTTGCAGTAACATTTGTAACTGGACATACGTTAAGAGTAGGAGATAATATTACTGTAAATGGTACAGGATCATTAACAATTAATAATGATGCAGCCTTAATTCAACATGCAAAACATGCTGTAAATACTGGAAATATTGTTGTAAAAAGAAATTCGGCTCCAATGGTAAGATTAGATTACACGGCGTGGACTTCTCCAGTTTCTGGACAACAATTACAGGCTTTCTCTCCAAGTACTCTTGCTACTCGTTTTTATCAGTATTTATATACAGGAACAACAACTCCGACTGCTTATCAAGTAGTTACAGCAACAAATAACTTTACTGCTGGAAAAGGATACATGATTCGTTCTGCAAATGACTGGCCGCTAACTGCTACTGTATTTAATGGGCAATTTACTGGAGTTCCTAATAACGGAATTATCACGCAACCAATTGGTTTAGGGTATAATTTATTAGGTAACCCTTATCCTTCACCAATCAGTTCGGATGAATTTATTGTTGATAATGGTTTTGTTAAAACATTATATTTTTGGACACATACTGCACCAGCAAGTGGAGGTGTTTATCCAGTAAATAATTATGCTTCTTATACTTTATTGGGAGGAGTAGCGTCAGCAGCTGGTGGAGCTATCCCAAATAATAAAATACAAATAGGACAAGGGTTTTTTGTTAATTCTGTAGGCGCGTATTCTGCAAGATTTACAAATGAAATGAGAGAAGATGCTATTACTACAACTCAGTTTTTTAAAGGTGGAGTGGTATCAAATCCTATAAATGAACAGGAAAAACACAGAATCTGGTTAAATTTAAATAGTAAAACAACTCCCGTAAATCAAATATTAGTTGGTTATATTCAAGGTGCATCGCCATTTGTTGACGAAAAAATTGATGGGAAGATGTTCGATACGTCTAAAACGATGCTTTATAATTTAATTGATAATAATGAATACGTAATTCAAGGTAAAGGTTTACCATTTACGGATGAAGATGTTGTGAAATTAGGATTAAAAGTTATCGAGGCTGGAGATTTTGAAATTAACATAGAACAAGTAGATGGTTTATTTACTACTCAAGATGTTTATGTTAAAGATAAATACGCAGATGTAATTCATAACTTAAAAGAAGGTTCGTATAAATTTATCGCTCAAGTTGGTACATTTAACGACAGATTTGAGTTGGTTTACAAGAAACCTCTTCAAACAGAAGTGGTGTCTTCTAATACTGTTGATGTATTGGTTAAAAATAATGATTTAACCATTCAAACATACCATTCAGCTATTTCTAGTATTGAAGTATATGATGTTTTAGGTAAATTGATTTTTACAAAATCAGGTATTAATAACAAACAATTTAATACTAATCAAATTTCAGTTAGTAATCAAGCTTTAATTGTGAAAATTCAATTAGAAAATGGTGAAAACGTTATTAAGAAAATCATCATGTAAATTATATTAAGTTTAAAAAAAGCCCACATTTTTGTGGGCTTTTTTGGTTTAAAGATGTATTTCATCGATAATATTTAATTTTTTATCGATTTTAACATTTTTTTTATAAATTAGTACCCAAACTAAATTATTATGAAAGCCCCCCACTTATTTGGTATTAAAATTACTTTTTTTATGTTAATTTCTGTAGTTTTTGATAATGGCTATGCTCAAACTCAAAAACAAGTACAAGAGATTATAAAAGATTATGATATGGTTAAGGCCAATCAGTTACTGCAAAATGTAAAACAAAGAGAGTTTTTGCAACGTAAAGAAGTTGAGATTTTTGCAAAAAACAACAATCTACCTATTTACAGAGAAAATCCAAAAGGAGGATTTGATCAATTGATGTATATTACTCCAGAAGGTATTCCAATGTATTATTCTATTGATAATGCTGAGGCTGCTATTTCAACTCGTGTTCCTCATTTAAGATCTGGTGGTTCATTAGGTTTAAATTTAACAGGAACTGGATTAGTCCCTCGTATGTGGGATGGTGGTCCAATTCATAACCATCAAGAATACACAGGTAGAATTACCATGGTAGATGGTACAACGAGAAATACGAATAGTTTTCACGCCATTCACGTTATGGGAACAATTATTGGTTCTGGAGTTAATGCTACTGCTAAAGGTATGGCACCAGCTGCTACAGCTAGATCTTTTGATTGGGACGCTGATGAATCAGAGGCAATTACCGAAGCCATGAACGGAATGTTATTGTCTAATCATTCGTATGGTGTGCCTGTTTCTAGTGTTTCTACAACTCCTTGGTATATTGGAGCTTATTCTGCAGAAGCATATAATTGGGATGTGATTGCGTATACTTTTCCTAATTACTTACCAATCATGTCAGCAGGAAATGATGGAGGAACTGCAAATCCTAGTCCAACAACAAATGGTTATGATAAATTAAATGGAAATAAAAACGCAAAAAACATATTAACTATTGCCAATGGAATTGATGCTACTTTTAATGCTACATCTCCTTTTGCAATAACTGGTGGAGGAACAGTACATAGTTCTTCTAGTCAAGGTCCAACTGATGATAGAAGGATTAAACCAGACGTAACTGGAGATGGCGCAGGAACGGGTTCTGGTATTTTTTCAGCGGGTAGTGGTTCTGGTACAGGTGGAACAACTACGCAATATGCAACTATGTTAGGAACATCAATGGCTGCTCCAAATGTAACTGGAACTTTAACATTGCTTCAACAACATGCAAGTAATGTTAATGGAAAATTTATGCGAGCTTCCACTTTAAAAGGGTTAGTGTGTCATACGGCAACAGACAGAGGAAATGCAGGACCAGATGCCAAACAAGGATGGGGATTAGTAGATGCAAGATCTGCAGCAGAAGCTATAACTAATAATGGATTAACTTCTTGGATTTCTGAGGAAGAAATTAGTCAAGGCCAAACAATCACAAAACAGTTTGTAGCTACTGGAGGAACAACTCCACTTTTAGGTTCTATTTGTTGGACAGATGTTCCAGATGCCTCAAAAATTAATTCAGGAGTTTTAAATGAATCTCTTCCAGACTTAACTAATGATTTAGATATTAGAATTACTCAAGGAGCATCAACGTTTTATCCTTGGAGATTGACAAATACTGCATCAGCATTAGCTACAAGAACTGGAGATAATCCAGTAGATAATGTGGAGAGAATTAATGTAGATGCACCAACTGCAGGATCAGTTTATACTGTAACCATTACACATAAAGGTACTTTAGCTGATGGACCACAAAAATTTGCATTGGTGGTAACTGGTGTTACTTCTAACTTTACTTTTAAAACTCTTACAGATACTCAAACCAAATGTTCAAATACTGGAAACGCTGTTTATCCTTTTACTTTAAATAAAATTGGAGGAGCAAATGTTACGATGACTGCTGCCAATGTGCCTGTAGGTGCAACATTAGCTTTTAGTGCGAATAATTTTGCAGCAAATGCTTCTTTTGATGTTACCATTAGTAATTTATCTTCCGTTGCTGCGGGAAGTTATATTATAGATATTATTGGGAATAATGGAGTAGAAACTGAAATTAGAAAAATATACTTAACTGTATTTCATCCTACATTTTCTGCACCAGTTTATACTGCGCCAGCAGATGGTATAACAGGAGTGACAACAGGTACTACTTTAACATGGCAAAATGATATAAATGCAACTAGTTGGGATGTTCAAGTTTCAACTTCTCCTTCTTTCAGTGTTTTAGCATTTTCTGGTAATGTTACCACACCTTCTTTTGATGTTACTGGATTAGCCTCTCAAACTATTTATTACTGGAGAGTTCGTCCAAAAAATAGTTGTGCTACACCAGCTTACATTGGTATGAGAAGTTTTCAAACTGCTATCATTGATTGTGCGCCAACTTCTTTTGTAGCTACTGATCTTTCTAACGCTGTAATTGATGTTACTGCAGGGTCAGTCGCTACTGTTCCAGTTACTGTTACTGGTGGACTTACAATTGGTAAAATTACGGCTAGTGTGAATATTACTCACTCGTATGTTCAAGATATGACCATTACTTTAACGGGTCCAGCTGCTATTGGTAGTCCAGTTGTGATTTTACAACAAGAAGCCTGTGGTGGTCAAGCAAATATTAATTGTACTTATGATGATGCCGGAATTGCTCCAGCATGTAGTGCCACTTCACCAGCAATTTCTGGAAATATAATTAGCTTCGAATCTTTAACTAATTTCGATGGTTTAGCTGCAAATGGAGTTTGGACTTTAACTGTGAACGATCCATACAATGGAGATGGAGGAAATGTCAATTCGTTTAGTTTGAAAATTTGTAATAAAATAGCGATTACACCAGTTCCTGTTTTAACTTCAAATGTCATAAATGTTGTGGCTACGTCAACTTCAGTTTTAACTAATGCGGATTTAAACGCCACTTCAACTGCTCAAACAGATTTACAACAAACTTATACCTTATTAGAAACACCAATTCTTGGAAATCTAAAAAAGAATGGAACCAATTTAACAGTTGGCAATACATTCACTCAAAAAGATATTAATGACGGAATAATTTCTTACACAAATACAGAATCTACAACTACATCAACTACTTTTAAAGTAGATGTAAAAAATGCAAATAATGGTTGGGTTCCGAGTAGAACTGTCACTATAAATATTATTCCTTGCGGAAGTGTAGCAACTTCATGGAATGGTTCAGTATGGACAAATGGTGTGCCTTCAAAAATTACTGCTGTGACTTTTACCGGAAATTATAGTTCAACAAGTAATTTAGAAGCTTGTTCAATTACTGTAAATTCTGGAATAAATGTAGTTGTAAATTCAGGTCACACTTTTACTACTAACGGAATCGTAACCGTAAATGGAACAGGATCGTTTACAGTGAACAACAATGCGGCATTTAAGCAAATTGACCCAACGGTTACTAACATAGGAAATATTGTTGTAAAAAGAAATTCAGCTGCTATGGTTCGTTTAGATTATACGGCTTGGTCTTCACCTGTAGCAGGACAACAATTACAATCTTTTTCTCCAAATACAGTTGCTACGCGTTTTTATCAATATTTATTCACAGGAACTACAACACCAACGGCATATCAATCTGTTGCAGCAACTAGTAATTTTATTCCAGGAAAAGGTTACATGATTCGTTCTGCAAATGATTGGCCACTAACATCTACGGTGTTTAATGGACAGTTTACGGGTGTACCAACAAATGGAAACGTTTCTCAAAGTGTTGGAATTGGATATAATTTACTTGGAAATCCTTACGCGTCACCAATTGATGCAAGAGCCTTTTTAACTTCAAATCCATCAATCGGAACGTTGTATTTTTGGACACATACCGTTGCTGCGGTAGGAAGTACTTATCCACAAAATAATTATGCTTCATTTACCACTTTAGGTGGAGTAGCAGCAGCAGCCGGAGGAGCAGTTCCAAACGGAACCATTCAAACGGGTCAAGGATTTTTTATTAATGCAACCGCTGCAGGAAATGCAAATTTCTTCAACACACAGCGAGTAAATGCATCAGTAAGCACTCAATTTTACAGAAGTTCCGATGTGATTTCTGCAATAGATGAGGTTGAAAAACACAGAATTTGGCTAAATTTAAATGATACGACTAATTCCTATAATCAAATTTTAGTAGGGTATAGTGATAATGCTACAAACGGTTTTGATGCAGCTATTGATGGAGAAGTTTTAGATAAATCGAACACAATGTTGTATAATATCATTAATGATGCTGAATTTGTTATTCAAGGTAAAGCGTTACCTTTTGTAGATACAGATGAAGTTCCATTAGGTTTTAAAGCAACAACGGCTGGAAATTATAATATTTCTCTAGAAAATGTTGATGGTTTATTTACTACACAAAATGTTTTCTTAAAAGATAATTTGACAAATGTTGTGCATGATATTAAAACTTCGCCTTATACTTTTTCAACTGCAGAAGGAGTATTTAATAACCGATTTTTATTAGTGTATAGAAATGCTTTGCTGTCAAATGAAAGTTTTGTTTCCAATGAAAGTTTAGTTGTTTTTACTAAAAATGAAAAGATTCAAATTCATGCCACTCAAGAAATTGCTACAGTTCAAGTTTTTGATATTTTAGGCAGAACTATTTATAATAACGAAAATGTTAATGAGAATACTTTAGAAATTGCATCTCTTAACAATAAAAATCAAGCTTTAATTGTAAAAGTAGTATTGAAAAACGGAGAAATATTAATGAAGAAAATAGCATTATAATCCCTTTTAAAATAAATTTTTAAAATTGGCTCCAATTAGGAGCCAATTTTGTTTTTGTGCATTTCGTCGATTTTATTGATTGTTTGTCGGATTTTTTGAATTATTTTTTTACTTTCGTTCCTCCAAATTAATCTAACTTAATCTTCCTTATGAAAAATAAACTACTTAAAATCAGTACTTTATTTGTTTTTATTGCTTTTTGTTCCTACTTTTTGTATCAAAATGACTGTTTTGAAACGTCAAATCATGAAAATGTATCCACACAAAAGCAGACTAAAATTGAAAAACCAATTTTAAATACTGAAAATAAACAACTAAATTTAGTTGCTAAACATTCAAACGAAGCGGATAAAAATGTAACAGTAATTCCTGTTTCGAAAAAAAATTCAGTTACTCAAGAAATTAGTTCTGTTGCCAATAGCAAAAAGACCGACTCAATTGAAGAAATTCGTGAGAAATATCAAAATGCAATTGTAAACCATCCTTATAGACAAAGAATGAGCTTGCCTAAAAAGGAAAGAAAGGCAATGGGTTTGCCTCCTAATGCATACAATGAGCAGGAATGGTTGTATACTATGGATCCAAATTTAGGAAGACCTACTCCTGAAGTGACTTTAGATCTTCAGAAAACTTTAGATAAACAATTAGAAACGGGAAGAGTTCCTGGTGATGGTTTAGACAACCAATGGATAGAAAGAGGTCCAAATAATGTAGGCGGGAGAACTAGAGTTTTAGTTTTTGCTCCTGGAAGTACTACAAAAGTATTTGCTGGTGCAGTAAGTGGTGGACTTTGGGTGAATAACGACATTACAAATGCTGCTTCATCTTGGACACAAGTTTCTGGAGTCCCAAGTAATATGGCGGTTACATGTTTTACAGTTGATCCTCAGAATTCACAAATTATGTATTTAGGTACTGGTGAGGTGTATACTTGGGGTGCCGTAAATGGTAATGGTGTTTATAAATCGATTGACGGTGGAACAACTTGGCGATTGATTTACGGAACTTCAATTGGAGCAGCGCTTGCAGATCAATTAACTTATATTCAAGATATAATTGCTTGGGTAAATCCTTCTACAGGATTAACAGAAGTTTATTTTGGCGCAGATGCTATGTATTATTCTGAAGCTATTGGAGCAACTCAGTGGATTGGAGTAAATACAATAGGTTTGTGGAAAAGTACTGATGGAACTAATTTTACCAAGTTTACAAATACAGCACTACAAACTACAACAACTACTTATTGTGCTCCAAATAGTTTTTCTATAGATTCTGCTGGAAATTTATTTATGGGAACTAAAAGAAGTGCTTATGGAACAGGTGGAGGAAGAATATATAAATGTACAAACGGAACTAATTGGGCTTTAGTGAGAACCCTTACTGGTGTAGACGGTAGAGTACAATTGAAATGTTCTAAACTAACTGCTGGTAGAGCAATTGCTCTTTGTGAAGATTATACATCTGGTTTACCAGTTATTAAAAGAACTACAGATAATTTTGCGGCTGATGATACTACAATTGCTTTACCAGTGAGTACTGGAGCGCAACCACCAGCGGCAAATGATTTTTGTAGAGGTCAAGCTTTTTATGATTTAATGATTGGATTAAATCCAACAAATGACAATGAAGTATATGTCGGTGGGATTGAAATTTTCAAAACAACATCTGCTTTTACAGCAAATGCAGCTAATATGTGGACCCAACTAACAGATTGGACAATCACTCCAACTGCTGCAGGAAATGCAACAGCTAACTCTTTAGACGGTGTGCACTCTGATCATCATGCAATGGCGTTTTGCCCTACACAAACTTCACGTGTGGTTTTTGGATGTGATGGTGGTGTGTATTACAGTAACAATTCTGGTACTGCTATCGGAGAAAGAAATAAAGATTATAATGTAACGCAAATTTATAAAGGTTCATTAGATCAATCAGTTGCTAATAACAAAATGTTAGGTGGTTTGCAAGATAATGGTTCGCAATTGGTTTCAAATCCTGCCGCAACTGGTGCTGGATTAGAAGTTTATGGTGGAGATGGATGTTGGGAATTCATTGACAAACAACAACAATATATGGTGGTATCTTATGTGTATAATACTTATATTTATAGTACTTATGCAGGTGTTGCAACGGCTTATATCGCAAATGATAATGGAGGAAGTGCTGGAGATTTTGTGAACCAATGTGGTTTAGATAGTAATGCTAATATTTTGTATGCCAATGGAACTGCTGGTACTACTTATAGAATATATAGATATACAATTAATCCTTCTACAGGAGCTACAACTACTACTACGTTAACGAATGCTGCAGTAAATGCTATTCCTACTTATTTTGAACCTTCTCCTTATGCGGCCAATACTATTATGGTAGGGCTTTCAACAGGAAGGTTAATTAGAATGACTAATGCAAATGCTGCTCCAACATATACTACTTTAACAACTCCTTTTACAGGTGCAATTTCTGATATTAAATTTGGAAATTCTGCTAATGACTTATTTGTCACTATTCATAATTATGGGGTAACGAGTGTTTGGTATTCTTCTGATGCTGGTGCTAATTGGTCTAACAAAGAAGGTAATCTTCCTAATATTCCAGTGAAATGTATTCTTCAAAATCCAAATGCTACGAATGAAGTGATAATTGGTACGGAATTAGGAGTTTGGTACACTGTTGATTTTAATGTGGCAAGCCCAAACTGGAGAAGATCAAATACAGGAATGAAAGATTGTAAAGTAATGTCATTGGATTATAGAAGCGCCGACAATACAATTCTTGCTGCTACTTTTGGTAGAGGAATGTGGACTGGACAATTTTGGCAATGTGGAGCAACAACAAAAACATGGAACGGAACGTCTTGGTCTCCTGCTGGAACGCCAACAAAACGTGATGCTGTAATTTTTGATGGGAATTATACGTCTACAGCTAGTTTAGATGCTTGTTCAGTTACTGTAAATACAGGTGCAGCTGTAACTTTTGTTTCTGGACATTCGTTAAGAGTTGGTGAAAATATTACCGTAAGCGGAACGGGTTCTTTAACTATTGAAAATGGAGCGGCCTTGGTTCAGTACACAAAACATGCTGTAAATACAGGTAATGTTATCGTAAAAAGAAATTCAACTAATATGATTCATAACGATTATACGGCATGGTCATCACCAGTAGCTAATCAAAATTTATTAGCATTTTCGCCAAATACATTAACCAATCGTTTTTATCAATATCTATTTACAGGTACCACCACGCCAACAGCTTATCAATCGGTTGTGCCTTCAACCAATACTTTTACTTTGGCTAAAGGATATATGATTCGTGTAGATAACAACTGGACTTTAACCCCTGCGCCTTTTAATGGACAATTTATTGGAGTGCCTAATAATGGAAGTATTACTTATGCGGTTGGTCAAGGATATAATTTATTAGGAAATCCGTATGCTTCGCCAATTAGTGCTTACCGATTTTTAATTACAAACCCTAAGGTAAATGCACTTTATTATTGGACGCACACGGTAGCTGCAGTTGCAGGTGCTTTTCCGCAAAACAATTATGCTTCTTATACAACTTTAGGTGGAACGGCTGCTGCTGCTGGTGGTGCCATTCCAAATGATAAAATTAATGTAGGTCAAGGTTTCTTTATTCAAGCAGCGACAGCTTATACTGTTTCTTTTGAAAATGAGTTAAGAGAAGATGCGGCAACAACATCACAATTTTTTAGATCTTCTGAAGCAAGTGTGGCAAGTCAAGAATCGGAAAAACACAGAATTTGGTTAAACTTAAATGATAGTAAAAAAAGCTACAATCAAATATTAGTAGGGTATGTAAACAATGCTACAGACGGAATTGATTCTAAAGTAGATGGTAAAATGTTGGATGTTTCAAAAACAGTACTTTATAATTTGGTTGAGAATGCCGAATATGTAATTCAAGGAAAAGGATTGCCTTTCTCTGATGAAGATGTAGTAAAACTAGGTTTAAAAGTAATTGAAGCAAGTAATTTCGAAATCAATATCGAACAAGTAGATGGTTTATTTGCTAATCAAGATGTGTTTTTGAAAGATACATATACAAATGCGATTCACAACTTAAAAGAAGGTTCGTATTATTTTATTTCTCAAGCAGGAACTTTTAATGATAGATTTGAATTAATCTTCAAAAAACCAACTAAAGAAGAAGCTCCTTCTTTAAATTCAGTTGAGGTGTTGGCTAAGAACAACGAATTAACCATTCAATCTTATCAATCTGCGATAACAAATATTGAAGTGTATGATGTTTTAGGAAAAGTGATTTTTGTGAAAAACGAAATCAACCAAAAGCAATTTTATACGAATCAAATTATGGCTTCCAAACAAGCTTTAATTGTGAAAATACAATTAGAAAACGGAGAGGTTGTAACAAAGAAAATAATATTGTAATACCCTATTTTTAAAGTGAAAAAGCCTGTAATTTAACGTTACAGGCTTTTTGTTTTAGAATCTGAATTTGTTTTCAGATTGAAAAAATGTATTCTATTTATTGATTTTGATGTAATTCTGTAAAGTATTTGTAGAACAACGGAATCGTTTCAATACCTTTCATGTAATTGAAAATACCATAATGTTCATTTGGTGAATGAATCGCATCACTATCTAATCCAAATCCCATCATAATTGTTTTGCTTTTTAATTCTTTTTCAAATAAAGCTACAATCGGAATACTTCCTCCAGAACGAACTGGAATAGGTGTTTTTCCAAATGCATCTGAATACGCTTTTGAAGCCGCTTGATAGCCAACGCTGTCAATTGGAGTTACATAACCTTGTCCGCCGTGATGAGGTGTCACTTTTACTTTTACTGCTTTTGGAGCGATACTTTCAAAGTGTTTTTGGAATAATTCCGTAATATTTTCCCAATCTTGATTTGGTACTAATCGCATCGAAATTTTAGCGAATGCTTTACTTGCAATGACAGTTTTTGCTCCTTCGCCAGTATAACCACCCCAAATTCCGTTAACGTCTAAAGTCGGACGGATTGAGTTTCTTTCGTTGGTTGTGTAACCTGTTTCGCCATATTCTTCAGCAATATCTAACGCTTTGTTATAATCTGTTTGACTGAATGGTCTTTTTGCCATTTCGGCTCTTTCTTCTAACGATAATTCTTCTACACCATCATAGAAACCCGGAATAGTAATATGATTATTTTCATCATGTAACGAAGCAATCATTTTCGTTAATACGTTAATTGGATTCGCCACAGCACCACCATATAAACCTGAGTGTAAATCTCTATTTGGACCCGTAACTTCTACTTCCACATAACTTAAACCACGTAAACCAGTAGTAATAGATGGTTGTGTGTTCGAAATCATTCCAGTATCAGAAATTAAAATCACATCACAAGCTAATTTTTCTTGATTGCGTTCTACAAACCAACCTAAACTTTTCGAACCAACTTCTTCTTCACCTTCAATCATGAATTTCACGTTACAAGGTAAATTGTTGTTAGCAATCATGTACTCGAAAGCTTTTACGTGCATGTACATCTGACCTTTATCGTCACAAGCGCCACGAGCAAAAATGGCACCTTCAGGATGTATTTCTGTAGTTTTGATAACTGGTTCAAAAGGAGGAGAATCCCATAATTCAATTGGGTCGGCTGGTTGTACATCATAATGTCCGTAAACCAAAACCGTTGGTAAATTCGGATCAATTATTTTATGTCCGTAAACGATTGGATAACCAGGTGTTTCACACATTTCTACCACATCGCAACCCGCTTTTTCCAAACTTGCTTTTACGGCTTCAGCTGTGTTAATGACATCTTGAGCATAAGCACTATCTGCACTAACAGAAGGCATTTTTAGTAATTCAATTAATTCTTTAATGAAGCGTTCTTTATTTTCCTGAACGTATTGTTTTATATTTTCCATGTTGTTTTTTATAATGTTCAAATATACGAAATGAATTTTAATGTTGAAAGGTAAAAGGTAAAGAGCGAAAGGTTGAGCAGCACGCATTGGAGAAATTTTAGAAATTGATATAATTTTTTTAATTTTTTGTTGGAAAAATCAATATCTAAAATCAAATTTAACAACATGATTAGGAAAATTTCTCAGTTTTATTTAATTTCTACAATCTGTGTTCCTGAAAAACAAGTGAAAACACTATTAAAACGCTGATTTAAAAATAATTGAACATTGAACATTGAAAATTGAGAATTATTATTATCTTTGCACCCTTAATTAACCGAGGTCGAGTACCTCAAAATTTAATCCACAAGATTATGCCAGTAAAAATTAGATTACAAAGACATGGTAAAAAAGGGAAGCCTTTTTTCTGGATCGTAGCTGCTGATGCACGCTCAAAAAGAGATGGTAAATTCCTAGAAAAAATTGGAACTTACAATCCAAACACTAACCCTGCAACTATTGATTTAAATATTGATAGTGCTGTTCAATGGTTACACAATGGTGCACAACCAACTGACACGGCTAAAGCAATTTTATCTTATAAAGGTGCTTTATTAAAACACCATTTAGATGGTGGTATCAGAAAAGGTGCGTTAACTCAAGAACAAGCAGATGCTAAATTAGCAGCTTGGTTAGAAGCAAAAGCTGGAAAAGTTGATGCTAAAAAAGCAGGTTTAAGCAAAGCTGATGCTGATGCTAAAGCTAAAGCGTTAAAAGCTGAAAAAGAAGCTAACGAGAAAAGAATCGCTGCTCAAGCTGAAGCTGCAAAAGTAGAAGAAGAAGCTGCAACTGAAGAAGTTGTTGAAGCTACTGAAGAAACTACTGAAGCTCCTGCTGCAGAAGAAACAAACGAAGAAACAGAAGCTTAATATAGTGCGATTATGCGTAAAGACGAGTGTTTCTATTTAGGCAAAATCGCTAAAAAATTTAGTTTCAAGGGTGAAGTCCTTATCTTTTTAGATACGGATGAACCTGAACTTTATCAAAATTTGGAATCAGTTTTTATTGAATACAATAAAAATCTGGTTCCATTTTTTATTGAAAAATCTGCCATTCATAAAGATAAATTTTTAAGAGTTAAATTTGAAGATGTTGATACCGAGCTAGATGCGGACAACATGAAAAACTTAGATGTTTATTTACCACTTACCATGTTGCCCAAATTAGAAGGTAATAAATTTTACTTTCACGAAATTATTGGCTTTAAAGTTACCGATCAACGTTTAGGTGATATCGGAACGGTTCATGCCATTTTGGATAATGCCGCGCAACCTATTTTTGAAATTTTTAAAGGTCAAAAACAAGTTTTAGTTCCGATGATTGATTCTTTTATTATTGAAGTCAATAGAGAAAATAAAGAATTAGTTTTAAATACGCCAGTTGGTTTAGTGGATTTGTATCTTGAGTAAAATTTCAAAATTCAAACTTCTTTAATGAACATTCCTCATTAATTTTATGTTCAAATTCAAACAATTTTCTATCATTCAAGAAAAATCTGCCATGAAAGTGGGAACAGATGGCGTTTTATTAGGTGCTTGGACACCTTTAATCAACAATCCGTATAACATTTTAGATATCGGCGCTGGAACGGGCTTAATTTCGCTTATGCTGGCACAAAGAAGTCATGCCGAACAAATTGATGCGATTGAAATTGAAGAAAACGCGTATGAAGAATGCGTAGATAATTTTGAAAACTCACCTTGGGGCGACCGATTGTTTTGTTATCACGCAGGTTTAGATGAATTTGTAGAAGAATTACAAGAAATTGATGAAGCAACTAACGAGTTTGAAATGTTGGAACAATATGATGTCATAGTTTCGAATCCACCATTTTATTCTGAAGATTTTAAAACACCAGATGAAGCTCGAGATTTAGCTCGTTTTGCAGATGCGCTTCCTTTTGAAGATTTAGTAGAAGCAGCTTATTTGTTATTGTCTGAAAACGGCATCTTTTCTGTAATTATTCCTTATTCTGCAGAAGAAAATTTCATCGCTTTAGCGAAACAATCTTTATTATTTCCTTTAAAAATTACCCGTGTAAAAGGCACACCAACTTCGGAAATTAAAAGAAGTTTATTAGCTTTTACTCGAATGGAACAAACACCTATTATTGATGAATTAGTGATTGAAACCGCACGTCATCAATATACTTCAGAATATACTGAATTGACAAAAGAGTTTTATTTGAAGATGTAGCTGTTTTAATTACTCCACTTGATACATACTTCTAAATTGATAAAATATTCTTTCAATTAGTCGTAAATCTTCTGTGATAATAGCTGCTGAACCACGCATTTCTTGCTGAAATTGGATTTTCTTTTTGTACGAAGTTTCTAATCCATTTGGTAAAGTAATATCTATAAGTAAATTCCCGTCTTTATCTGGAGTTAACGATATTCTTTTTACTTTTCCTTTTACAATTCCGAATTCTCTATCAGGATAGTTTGCTAAACGAATATTTACACGTTGGTTTTCTTTAATTTTTCCAGAGTTTAAGGCTGCTGCTTTTAATTTTCCTACGAAGCCATTTTGGTTGGTTGGAATAATCGCAAACATATTTTCTCCGGCCGTAATGTTTTGGTTCACCGACCAAATTTGCAAAAACGAAACAATCCCTTCATCTGAAGAACGGAAAACATAGTTTAATTCCCAATCTTTAATGGCTTTTTTCAGTTGGTAAAAAGCTTGTAATACATTGGTTTCTAAATTGGTGTTTTCTTTGTTTTCGTTAATTTGTGTGGTTTGATGGTTTCTTTTTAAATCGTTTATCGATGATTTAGTTTGAGAAATTGAACTCAATAAATTTTTGTAATTTTTCTCAGCTTGTAAATATTGTAAACGTTGTTTTTCGATTTCTTGTGCCGAAATAACTCCTTTTTTAAACAAGGTTTCTTGTCGGTTGATATCATTTTTCTGAAGTTCTAATTCTTTTTGAGTGATTGTTTTTTGAGATAGTAATAAATCTAATCTTTCCGAAAGTTGATTTTTTTCAAAACCTTGTGCGCTAGTTTCTACATCAAAAGGTTTTAATTTTTTGTTTAAATGATTGGCAATATATTGTTTTTGAAACATCGCAAAACTGGCTTCGATTTCGCCAAGTTGAGCAGATGCAAATTTTTCGAATGGGAATTCGCTTTTACTTAAATTGATGTTTTCAATAGTTGCTTTTAACAAAAATACATCTTTATAATTTGCCGAATTTTCAATCACCGCTAGTGGCGTATTCGCTTTAACGTTGGCCTGGTCTTCAATTAAAATGGCTTGAATTTTCCCATTTACTTTCGCTACTAACTTTTCTGGTGGCGTATTAGTTGTGATGATAATTTCACTACTCACTACATCTGGATATCTGATAAACCAAGACATGAATAACAGCAATAAAATAATTCCGAAAATTAGAAAGGTGCCCCAACGAATCATCCAATTGGGAACTTTGGTAAGTATATCTTGAACTTCTTCGCTGCGTAGTTCGAAGTCGGTGTTTTTGTTTTCTGACATATACATTTTTTTAATTTCCTAACTGCAATTGATTTCGAACCAAATTATAATAATTTCCTTTTTTCGCCACTAAGGTTTCGTGGTTTCCAATTTCTATTATTTTTCCTTTTTCTAATACTACAATTTGATCGGCATTCATAACTGTGCTTAAGCGGTGCGCGATTACCACAACGGTTTTGTCTTTGAAAAAGATATCTAGTTTTTCCATGATTTCTTTTTCGTTATTTGCGTCTAATGCAGAAGTTGCTTCGTCAAAAAATAACATTTCTGGATTCTTATAAACGGCTCTAGCAATTAATAAACGTTGTTTTTGACCAGTACTCATTCCTATACCTTCTGAGCCAATTTTGGTGTTGTAACCCAAAGGTAAACCAGAAATGTATTCTTTAATATTTGCCACATCAGCCGCATAAACCAAACGTTCTTTATCGATAATATCTACTCCAATAGCAATGTTGTTAGCTATCGTATCGTTAAAAATAAAACCTTCTTGCATTACGGCACCAATGTTGTTTCGCCACGCTTTTTGAGAAATGTTTTTTAGTTGAGCATTTCCAATCGAAATTTCACCACTTTCCGGTTCATAAAACTTTAAAAGTAATTTCATTAAAGTAGTTTTTCCACTTCCACTAGTTCCTACAATGGCTGTGATTTTATTGGCAGGAATAGTTAAATTTAAATTGTTTAAAACAGAAATATCCGAACCTAAATAGCGAAAAGATACATCTTTAATATTTATATCTTCATTTTTTGGTATCGTATTGGTTTGAAATGCTTCTTGCTGAATTTCGTCTTCTTTTTCGTGAATTTCTGATAAACGCGCTAAGGAAATTTTCGCATCTTGCAATTCTCTGACAAAGCCTATTAATTGAGAAATCGGACCATTTAAACTTCCTACAATAGAACTAATGGCCAACATCATTCCTAAAGTAATTGTACCATCAATAACCAGTTTGGCAGATAATATAAGAATAAAAATGTTTTTTAGTTCATTGATAATAGAGGAACCAGAAGTTTGAGTTTGTTCTAAAATTAAACCTTTTGTAGAAACGCGGAATAACCTGGCTTGCACATATTCCCAACCCCAACGTTTTTGTTTTTCAGCATTGTGCAGTTTAATTTCTTGCATGCCGTTTATGAGTTCAATGACTTTACTTTGTTCCTGAGAAACTTCTGAGAAACGTTTATAATCTAATGCTTCTCTACGCTTTAAAAAAAGTGTAATCCATCCAAAATATAGAATACTTCCAGCGAAGAAAACGAAAAATATCATTAAATTATAATAAGCCAAAACACCACCCATCACAATCATATTAAAAACAGAAAAGATAACATTTAAGGAAGAAGTGGTTAGAATTCTTTCAATACGATGGTGGTCGTTGATACGTTGCATGATATCGCCAGTCATACGAACATCGAAAAAAGATATAGGTAAATTCATTAATTTGATAAAGAAATCGGAAATTAATGAAATGTTGATTCTAGTGGAAAGGTGAAGCATAATCCAGCCTCGAATTAATTCTAAGCCCATTTTTCCTGCAAAAAGGAAAAGCTGTGCGAATAAAATTAGATACACAAAGCTCATATCTTGGTTTTGAATACCAACATCTACAATACTTTGTGTTAAAAAAGGAAAAATTAATTGTAAAATACTTCCTGCCAAAAGATTGACAATTAATTGTATTAAAAACGATTTGTATTTCAGTACATAACGCGACAATAAGCCAAAGCCTAAAGTTTTTTTCTTACCATCTTTATCTGTTGTGTCGCTTTCTAAATCGTAAAAATTGGGTGTAGGTTCTAATAATAAAGCTACACCTTCTTGAGTTAAATTGTCTGCATTGTTTCCAATCCAAAATTTTATAAAATCGGTTTGATTGTATTCTATTAGTCCAAAACCTGGATCTGAAATCAAATAATTCCCTTTTTTGATGTCATAAAGCACCACATAATGTTCTTTATTCCAATGTAAGATACAAGGTAAAGGCGCTTCGTTTAAACGTTCTAAGTTTAGTTTTACACCTAATGTTCGGAAACCTATTTTTTCAGCGGCATCGGAAAGAAATAACAAATTACTTCCTTCTCTGGTTGTTTCACTAAAATCTCTTAATTGTTGAATGTTGATGATTTTGCCATAATGTTTCCCTACTATTTTTAAACAGGTTGGTCCACAATCTTTCGCATCGGCTTGTATGTAATTAGGGAATTTTTTCAATTTTTTCAATTTTGGGTCAATTATAGCTAAAAAACTCTCTAAAAACTAATCTTTAGAGAGTTAAAAAGTATTAATCACTAATGATTTATTATTTTTTAATACACTGACATAGTGCAACTATAGGTAAATCTGGAGATTGAATGTAACATCCTTGATTTACTGGACAACCTGCATTTCCTGTATTAGTGCAATCAATGTTGCTGTCAACACATGAGCCAGGATTTGGTCTTCCTGCGAAAATATTTTTTTGGTCATTTTTGCTCAATTGTTGAGCGCCGTTTAGTTTTAAAATGTTTTTTAACATGATTTACTTGTTTAAAGGTTTATGATTTTAAGTTGTTTTTTCGGGAATTATCTATTCACACAAAATACATTATAATCAATTAATTCTTGACAATCTAGGTTTCCTTCTGGACAAATAGGTGGTTCTGGCGGGCAAATTGCTTTGATTGGACCACTTCCTTTTATTGATTTTTGCTCATTTTTAGATAATTGATGAGCGCCATCTAATTTTAAAATGTTTTTTAACATGACTTATATTTTTTCAATTAATAAATTATATAGAAAATTAGAGAGGAAATTACATTCCTCTCTAATCATAATAATTAGTCAGCTAATAATTCTAACATACATGTTCCATTTACACATCTGTAAATAGTTCCAGCAGGTGGAACTGCCGTACATTGATAGTCAAATTTGCAAGGAACTGGTCTTCCTCCATTAATTTCTTTTTGTTCGTTTTTGCTCAATTGTTGAGCACCGTCTAATTTTAAGATTTTTTTTAACATAATTTAGTATTTTTTTGGTTGATTTTCTCAAGCATTTAAAGTCAATTGAGAGTTTGACTGTTCTCGGCCAAGAATATTTTTATGCTGTTTCCAGTTGGTTTAGTAGTTCCATTTCTTCTGAAAAATTATTTAAGAAGTATTTTAATTCTTTTATTTCATATCCATCAGGGAATAAATTTCCGTTGATTATTTTTACTGGCGTATAGTTGAATTCATTTTTTAAACACCAGTAATATTGGTTTTGTAACTCCTTATTAATTAATAAATGTGGTGATTCAACGCTCCATTTTCTTTTCCAATTATCTAAATTCAATCGGTTAATATGCCAATCTACAAGTGCTTCTTTCGCTTTTTGAGGATCTTGTTCCTTTAATGCTAAAAGATTTTCCACTACTACTCTGTACATATTAGCTTCATTACTAGGATTGATATTAAAAAGAATGTTTAAATGTGTTTTTTCGGAATAATTTTGATATAGTTCATAAGCTTCTTCAAATGCGGTATGACAATGTCCGCAACTCGGACTTAAAATAAGTGTGATTTGTGTTGCGGCCTCACTGCTACCAAAAGTAATTCCGTTTAATTTTTCGAAATCATCATATTCTTCAATATTATTTGACAGAAATTGAAATAAATTAAAATTTCTTTTAAATCGCATCAATTCATTTGCTTCTTTTTCAAACTTGATTTTATTTCCCAAAATTGGTTTCACCAAAAACCATATAGTAGATAAAAGGATTGCAGCAAAAACAAAGGAATAGAAATCGGTTAAAGTAAAACTAAACCAAGTTGTGTTTCCTAAAGTAAAAAAGACACTTTGAAGTATAATTACAAATGAAACCGCTAAACAAAGGACACACCATTTTTTTATTTCAAATTTTTGCAACCAAACAGAATAAATAATTGCTGGAATTGCCACTAAACTTAACAGTCCAACTATTTTGATTGAAAATTCGGGTTGTGTTAAAATGGATAATGTACTTATTCCAAAAAACAATAAGGTTAAATCTGAAAAATCAATCCATTTGTTTATTTCACTTTTTTTAGATTTAATTACAGAATTGCAAGAAGTATTTGGGTTAATGCTACAAAATTTAGAGGCTATTTCGTTTTTAACTCCAAATTTTTCTTGGACAATGAACACACTTAAAAGGAGCCCAATAGTTGAAGTTGTAAGTAATAAAATTGAATTTAAACTGAAAGTATTAAACGCAGCAGACAAACCAACTATTCCTGTAAAAGCTAAAATAGTTACTAGCCATTTTTTATTTGATTTTTCTTTTTTTAGTGTTGGAATTATGTTTGGCTCAATAGCAATTATTACTTCGTTCCAATCCGCAAGAAATTCTGTAAAAGATAGTTTTTTCGATTTCAATTCTTCTGATTGAACAGTTATGGATGAAGTTGTTTTGTTTACCAATACAATGTCATTTTTATATATGGCCAAAAAGTTATCAGGTAAATCCTGAAATTGTTCTTTAGGAACTTTTAAAGCAATGTTTTCTATTGAAAGCGCATTTAAAGAATCTGTAATTGCAAAAAGACTTGGAAAATTAGGATGAGATAAAAATAAATCTTCAAATGATTCTTTTTGGTTGCCGTAACCATTATGATTTAAGTATATATTTAGAAGATTAACCATAGTATTGTTTTTAAATTACTGTTAAAAAGTATTCATAAACAATATTTACTTTTCTATGTGTTTAGATCATGTAAACGTCGATAAAAATTATTCTTCTATTGTTTTATGAATTAAACAATAATACAAAATGGTTTTTAAAAAAAATTACGGGAAAACCGCAAAATTATATTTATTTTTATCTGCTAACTCCTTTAAAACCAGACACTACTGTTTTTATGTTAGATTTTCTCTTCTCAATAGCACTTAAAGACAAGGGTAAGTGGTTGATTAGTTCTTTGGTTTTAACGCCTTTATTTGTAAGCGATAAAATCTGAAAATCATAAGCATCAAGTTTAATCTTGGATTGTTTAGTCCATTTGTAAATGTCTAACATTTCCTTACTATAAAAAGGTTCGTCACCCTCTAAGGAGTTTAAAAGAGAAGAAAAAGTTGAAGTGTCCACGTCGTTTTTAGAAATAAAAACTTCGGGTTTAATTAGGTGTATGGCTTTTAACAACACATGAAATTCTGAATGCATTGTAATGAAAACTATTTTAGCCGATGGATGTTTTGATTTAAAATAAAGCGCTAAATCAATTCCGTCTTCCATGTTAGATATTCCTTTTTTGGGCATACTAATATCAAAAAAAGCTAAATCTATTTTTGGTTCTTCATTGATTATAGCTATAGCATTTTCTATAGATGTTGCACCCAGAAAATTATTAATCTTTGATGGCTTAGCGTTTTTGAGCATAGTCACGTAGGTGTCCACAATAAAAGGATGGTCATCAACTAGTAATATATTTTTCATTAAATGCTTTTTTGAAAATAGGATAACGGCAACTTCACAAAATTCGTATAAAAAAATGGGATAATATTATTTACAAGAAAATTTCACACAAAAATACATATTTAACTTTTGTTCTTTAATAAAACTAACAAATCAATTTACTTTTGTTAAAAAATAATTACTTTTGCAATTCAAATTGAATTTTAACTTTTAATATAGATTGTTTCGTTTCATTTCGAAGCTTTCGTAATAACAATACACATATGAAACCAGATTTATTTCAATCGCCAGACTATTATTTGTTAGACGATTTACTTTCAGAAGAGCACAAATTAGTACGTGATGCTGCAAGAGCATGGGTAAAAAAAGAAGTTTCTCCAATTATTGAAGATTTTGCGCAACGTGCCGAATTTCCTAAACAAATTGTAAAAGGTTTAGGAGAAATTGGTGGTTTTGGACCTTATATTCCTGTTGAATATGGTGGTGCTGGTTTAGATCAAATTTCTTACGGATTAATTATGCAAGAAATTGAAAGAGGTGATTCTGGTGTACGTTCTACATCTTCTGTGCAATCTTCATTAGTAATGTATCCAATTTGGAAATATGGTAATGAAGAACAAAGAATGAAATATTTACCAAAATTAGCAACTGGAGAATGGATTGGTTGTTTCGGTTTAACAGAACCAGACCACGGATCAAATCCTGGAGGAATGACTACTAACTTTAAAGATATGGGTGATCATTATCTTTTAAATGGTGCCAAAATGTGGATTTCTAATGCGCCTTTCGCAGATATCGCCGTAGTTTGGGCGAAAAATGAAGAAGGAAGAATTCACGGTTTAATCGTAGAAAGAGGAATGGAAGGTTTCTCTACTCCAGAAACTCACAATAAATGGTCTTTACGTGCTTCTGCAACAGGTGAACTTATTTTTGATAATGTAAAAGTGCCAAAAGAAAATTTATTACCAAACAAATCTGGTTTAGGTGCGCCACTTGGGTGTTTAGATTCAGCGCGTTACGGAATTGCTTGGGGTGCAATCGGAGCAGCAATGGATTGTTATGATACTGCTTTAAGATATTCAAAAGAAAGAATCCAATTTGATAAACCAATTGGTGCTACTCAATTACAACAAAAGAAATTGGCTGAAATGATTACTGAAATTACAAAAGCACAATTGTTAACTTGGAGATTAGGTGTGCTTAGAAATGAAGGAAGAGCAACTTCTGCTCAAATTTCTATGGCGAAGAGAAACAACGTAGATATGGCTTTAACTATTGCACGTGATGCTCGTCAAATGTTAGGAGGAATGGGAATTACTGGTGAATATTCAATCATGCGTCATATGATGAATTTAGAATCTGTAGTGACTTATGAAGGAACGCACGACATTCACTTATTAATTACAGGAATGGACGTTACAGGTTTCCCTGCATTTAAATAATATCAGAATAGATAAAATTGATAAAAAATGCTTCTCTTTTTTGAGAGGCATTTTTTATTTTTGTTAAACTTTATCATCCAAAATTACGTAAGTAAGAGTAGTGTAATTAATTTGAAAAACCATGAATACTTTAGAAGTAAAAAATAGCATAGCAGCCATCAAAGAAGATTTGTTAAACCATTCACTTTATAAAAATGTAACCTCAATTGAAGAGTTACACGTTTTTTTAGAGTATCATATTTTTGCCGTTTGGGATTTTATGTCGTTGTTAAAAGGATTGCAAATTCATTTAACTTCTGTTTCTATTCCTTGGAAACCAATAGGAAATCCAGAAATTAGATATTTAATTAATGAAATTGTTGTTGCCGAAGAAACAGATATCGCTTTAGATGGAAGTCGTCAAAGTCATTTTGAAATGTATATCGATGCGATGAACGAATGTGGTGCGACTACAAAACATATTTTCGACTTTTTAGATAATGTAGAAAAAACCAAAAACATTTTTGTTTCGATTAAAGGTTCGAATCTTCCTGAAGAAGTCAAAGCGTTTTTAAATTATACTTTTACGATTGTTGAAGAAGGTGAACCACATAAAATTGCTTCTGCTTTTACTTTTGGTAGAGAAGATTTAATTCCGAATATGTTTACCGAAATTTTAAGAAGTTTCCAAGTAAACTTTCCAGATGTAAATTTATCCAAACTGATTTATTATTTTGAAAGACATATCGAATTAGATGCCGATGAACACGGACCAATGGCCATGAAAATGATTGATGAATTGTGTGGCGATTGTCCGAAAAAATGGGCAGAAGTGAAACAAGTAGCCCACGATTCTTTACAAATGAGAATTCAATTGTGGAATGCGATTGATAAAGTCATCACGAAACAATTAGTATAATAAAAAAAGCGACCAAATAGTCGCTTTTTTTATTTATTTAGATTCTCTAAATTTTCTACTTTTGGTTTTGGAGCTAGGGCTTCTAATCGCGCTAAAACTCTTTTGTGTAGGTGTTTATGTTTTCGTACATCACCAGCATAATATCTGTTATTCTGATGGTAGGTTGCGCTATCAATTTTGTATTTTTTATAAATATAGTCTTTTGAATCGATGTTGTTAGCTTGCAAAACTTCTGGAGAATTCGCTTTAGCTGCTTGTAAAACGGCAACATCAAACAAAATGTTTTCCATCGTTTCTTCGTCTAATAAAACTTTTGGCTCCTTTACTGGATTTTCATTACAAGCGAAAATCGCCAAAATAACACCTAAATAAATGACTTTTTTCATAACTATTCTCGGTTAAAAGTTAAGCGTTGCCCAGCAATAACATCTTTGACTTTACCGTTAGCGTACACTAATTTCCCGTTGACAAAAGTATGTGAGATACGTGATTTAAAGTTGATGCCTTCCAAAGGAGACCAACCACATTTGTATAAAATATTTTCTTTTTTCACGTTCCAAGGCATGTGCGGATTTACAATAACTAAATCGGCAAAATAACCTTCTTTGATAAATCCACGATTTTCGATTTTGAAAATCTTAGCTGGATTGTGACACATTTTTTCTACTACTTTTTCTACTGAAATCTTACCTTTAATGTAAGCTTCCATCATTACCACTAAAGCATGTTGAACCATTGGCGCACCACTAGGGCAATTGGTATATTTGTTTTGCTTTTCTTCGAAAGTATGCGGTGCATGGTCGGTTGCAATTACGTCAATTCTATCGTCCAATAAAGCTTTCCATAAACCATCTTGGTCATTTTGTGTTTTTACGGCTGGATTCCATTTGATTAAATTTCCTCTGGTATCGTAATCTTTATCGGTAAACCATAAATGATGTACACAAACTTCTGCGGTGATTTTTTTATCTTCTAACGGAATTTTATTCGTAAACAATTCGGTTTCTTTCGCTGTAGAAACATGGAAAATATGCAAGCGAGCTCCAGTTTTTTGTGCCAATTCAATTGCTTTTGATGACGATAAATAACAAGCTTCTTCACTTCTAATTAAATGATGTTTGTTTACTGGAATATCATCACCATATTCTTCAATATATTTTTCTAAATTGGCTTTTATAGTCGCTTCATCTTCACAATGTACTGCAATTAGCATTTTTGTTGAAGAAAATATTTTTTCTAATGTTTCCGGATTGTCTACCAACATATTTCCTGTTGAGGAACCTAAAAATAATTTAATTCCAGCTACATTTTTTGGATTCGTTTTTAAAATTTCTTCCAAATTATCGTTCGTTCCACCCATCATAAACGAATAATTCGCATGTGATGTTTTAGCTGCGATTTGATATTTGTCTTCTAATAATTCTTGGGTAACTGCGTTAGGAACGGTGTTAGGTTGTTCAATAAATGAAGTAATTCCACCAGCAACAGCCGCTCTACTTTCTGAAGAAATATTGCCTTTATGCGTTAAACCTGGTTCTCTAAAATGTACTTGATCATCAATCACGCCAGGTATCAAAAAACTTCCTTCAGCATCAATAATGACACAGTTTGAAGTTTTCGGACTAATGCTTTCCGCAATCTGACTTATTATTTCATTTTCAATTAATACATCTCCTTCAAAGATGCTCCCTTCATTTACAATTCTTGCATTTTTAATTAAAAATGTGCTCATTTATAGTCTGTTAAATATTTTTCTAATTCGTAACATAATTACGCCAATCACAGCTTCGCGAATAATCGCGCCACTCATTTTAGATTCACCTAAAGTTCTGTCGGTAAAAATAATTGGCACTTCTTCAATTTTAAATTTGTGCACAAAAGCACGGTATTTCATTTCTATTTGGAAGGCATAACCCACAAATTTTATTCTATCGATGTTTATTGTTTCTAAAACATTTCTTTTGTAACAAATAAATCCAGCAGTAGCATCATGAATTTGCATCCCCGTAATAAATTTCACATAAACCGAAGCAAAATACGACATTAAAACTCTGTTTAATGGCCAGTTTACTACGTTTACACCTTTAGAATATCTGGAACCAATGGCTACATCTGCTCCATTTTGGCATGCCAAATATAATTTTTCTAAATCGTTTGGATTATGAGAAAAATCGGCATCCATTTCATAAATGTATTCATAATTATGAGATAAAGCCCATTTGAAACCATGTACGTAAGCGGTACCTAATCCGGATTTTTTTGTACGAACTTCTAAAAATAATTTTCCCGCGTATTGTTGTTGCAACTCTACTACTTTTTGAGAAGTTCCGTCCGGTGAATTATCATCCACAATTAATACGTGAAAAGTGGAGGGCAATTGAAAAACGGCATGAACAATTCGTTCAATATTTTCAATTTCGTTATAGGTAGGTATAATTACTATTCCTGCTGACATGTGATTTTATTTTCGTTGCAAAATTAAGATTTTTTTAGATTTAATGTCTTAATAATATTATAATTAATTCATAGTTGTTTTTTTTGTTACTTTTGCGTTATGAACATGATGCAATTATCAGAACGAATTTTAGTAAACAAAGATTGGGCCACAGTGTTATTTGTGTTAGCCATAGCTATTATTGCGCTTAATAAATCTATTTTTTCTGTACGATTTAATGAGTTTATTAAATTAGGGTATTCCGATAAATACAACAAAGTGTATAAAGACACGAATAACTTGTTGAACTGGTTTACCATTTCCATGTTTGTCATTCAGTTGATCTCTTTTTCTTTCTTTATTTTGTTGCTGTTAAGTTTTTTTAATTATACGAAAACGGATAATTATATTACCTATATTCAAATTGTTACCTTTCTTTTTGTATTTGTTTTATCGAAATTTTTGATTGAAAAAATTGTGGGTACTGCGATAGATTCTGAAAGTGTAGTAGATCAATTTAACTTAATTAAAACGAATTATAGAGCTTTTTTAGGGTTTATTTTGTTGCCGGTTAATATAGTTTTGTATTATAACGCGGTTCCAATTAAAGAAGTTTTCTATGTAATACTGGGAGTTTTCCTTCTTTATAATGTTTTTACTTATTATTTTTTAGTAAAAACTTATCAAAAGATAATACTTGGTAAATTGTTTTATTTTATTTTGTATCTTTGCACGCTTGAAATAGCACCGTATTATTTCATGTATTATTGGGTAACGAAAAATTAGGAATTTGTTAGATATGTCAAATTTGAAAGTAAAAACGATTTTGGTTTCTCAACCAGAACCGAAAGTGGAGAATTCTCCATATTATGATCTGCAAAATAAATTTAAGGTTAAAATTGATTTTAGACCTTTTATTCATGTGGAAGGCGTTTCGGCAAAAGAAGTTAGAGTTCAGAAAATCGATTTAAATAATTTTACTGCAATTATATTTACGAGTAAAAACTCAGTAGATCATTTTTTTAGAGTAGCAGAAGAAATGAGATATAAAATTCCTGAGGATTTAAAATATTTTTGTCAATCGGAAGCTGTTGCCTTTTATTTGCAAAAATATGTAGTGTACAGAAAACGTAAAATTTATGTAGGTCAGAAAGATTTTGCTGATTTAGCTCCGCTGATTAAGAAGTATAAAGACGAAAAGTTTTTATTGCCAAATACAGATCAATTGAATCATGATGTGCCTCAAACACTAGATGGTTTAAAAGTAGATTGGAAACAAGGAATTTTCTACAGAACCGTAATGAGTGATTTAACAGATTTAAAAGATGTATATTACGATGTTTTAGCTTTTTTTAGTCCTACTGGAATCAAATCATTATTTAAAAATTTCCCTGATTTTGAGCAAAATAATACCCGTATTGCGGTATTCGGTTCAACCACTCAAAAAGAGGCTTTAGAACATGGTTTAAGAGTGGATATTATGGCGCCAGCGCCAGGAACTCCATCGATGACAGGAGCTTTAGAGAAATATGTGGCAGAAGTGAATAAAGGAAAATAAAACACAGATATTATATATATAAAAAAAGCGTTCAGAAATGAACGCTTTTTTTGTGCTTTTATATTTCTTAAACCTGCAAAAAAAACGCCTTGAAATTTCAAGACGTTTTTTAAGTAGTATTTTGGTTGTTTATACTTTTATAATTTCGGACCTGCATTTACTAACGCAGCACCTTCTTCATTGTCTGTATATTGTACGAAATTCTTAATGAATCTTCCTGCTAAATCTTCTGCTTTCGCAGTCCATTCTGAAGCATCAGCATACGTGTTTCTAGGATCTAAAATGTTTGGATCTACATTGTTTAAAGAAGTAGGTACTACAAAATTAAATGTTGGAACCACGGTAGTTTCTGCATTTTCGATAGAACCATCTAAAATCGCATCGATAATTGCACGAGTATCTTTAATTGAAATACGTTTTCCAGTTCCATTCCAACCTGTGTTTACCATATAAGCAGTTGCTTTATGTTCTTCCATTTTCTTCACTAACTCTTCACCGTATTTAGTTGGGTGTAAAGATAAAAAGGCTTTTCCGAAACAAGCTGAGAAAGTTGGTTCTGGTTGTGTAACTCCTCTTTCAGTACCCGCTAACTTAGCTGTAAAACCTGATAAGAAGTAATATTTAGTTTGTTCTGGAGTTAACTTAGATACTGGAGGCATAACTCCGAAAGCATCAGCTGTTAAAAAGATAACTTTATTGGCATGACCTGCTTTAGAAACTGGTTTAACAATATTGTCAATATGGTAAATTGGGTAAGAAACACGTGTGTTTTGTGTTACTGAACCGTCTTTGAAGTCAATTTTTCCGTTTGCATCAACTGTAACGTTTTCTAATAATGCATCACGACGAATAGCGTTGAAAATATCTGGTTCGTTTTCTTTGCTTAAATCGATAGTTTTAGCATAACAACCACCTTCGAAGTTGAAAACACCATCATTATCCCATCCGTGTTCATCGTCACCAATTAATTCACGTTTTGGATCAGTTGATAAAGTTGTTTTTCCTGTTCCAGATAATCCGAAGAAAACAGCAACATCACCATCTTTTCCTTTGTTTGCAGAACAGTGCATAGAAGCAATTCCTTGTAAGGGTAAATAATAGTTCATTAATGAAAATAAACCTTTTTTCATTTCACCACCATACCAAGTTCCACCAATTAACTGGATTTTTTCCGTTAAATTGAAGGCAACATATACTTCAGAATTTAAATTATGAGCAGCAAAATCTTTAAAAGAAGTTTTTGAACCATTCATAACTACGAAATCTGGCTCACCAAAATTCGCTAATTCTTCAGCAGTTGGTCTGATAAACATATTGGTTACGAAATGTGCTTGCCAAGCTACTTCCATAATGAAACGCACTTTTAAACGGGTGTTTTCGTTGGCACCACAAAAGGCATCTACAACAAATAATCTTTTTTCAGATAATTGTGAAACTGTAGTTTCTTTTAAGGCATTCCATGTTTCAGTTGAGATAGGTTTGTTATCGTTTACCGCTTTTTCAGAATTCCACCAAATTGTGTTTTCTGTAGTGGCATCTTTAACAATGTATTTATCTTTTGGAGAACGACCAGTAAATTCACCAGTCATTACATTAACTGCACCAAGTTCAGTTAATTGTCCTTTTTCATAGCCTTGTAGGTTATCGCTTAACTCTTCGTCATATAATAAATCGTACGACGGATTGTAAACGATTTCTTTGACATTTTTGATTCCATATTTTTCTAACGAAATCGATTTCGTAGATTGAGCGTATGTATTCATAAAATAATAAGTTATGTTGCTTTTATATAATGTGCAAAATTAAACAATAATTTGACAAATAAGCGATTTCTGTTATTTTTTCATTAAAATAGCGTAAAATAAATATCCCCACGAAAGGATTAAAAATAAACCACCAATAGGAGTGATTGGTCCCACTATTTTTGATTTAATTCCAGTAATCGCACTTGTAGTTAAAATGTAAATCGAACCCGAAAAAAATAGCACACCAACTAAAACCAAATAAAATACTACTGCTTTTTCTTTCAATGTTATCATTTGAGTCATGCCAACAAACAATAAAAACAAAGCATGATACATTTGGTATTTCACGCCCGTTTCAAAAGAAATCAGTTGTTCTGGAGTTAGTATTTTCTTTAAAGCATGAGCTCCAAAAGCTCCAAAAATGATGGCTAAAAAGCCTAATATACAAGCGGCTAATACAATCTTCTTTTCCATAGTTTCTTTTTAATTTTACCACAAATATATTAAACTTAAAACCAAAAATTTTCATAAATAAGAGGTTTTTATTTTCTAGAAATACAACATTTCATTACCTTCGTGTGATATTTTAAAAAAATAATGAGAAAGATTTTAATTATAGGAGCGGGTAGATCTGCTTCTTCCCTTATAAAATATTTATTAGACAAGTCGGAAACTGAAAATTTATTTGTTACGATTGGCGATTTGTCTGAAGATTTAGCCAAAAAGAAAACAGGTAATCACAAAAATTCAAGAGCTATTGCTTTTGATGTTTTTAATGCCGACCAAAGAAAACAAGAAATTCAGCAAGCAGATGTGGTAATTTCTATGTTGCCAGCTCACATGCATATTGAAGTAGCGAAAGATTGTATTTTGTATAAAAAACATATGGTTACAGCTTCTTACATTAGTGCGGAAATGCAAGCTTTAGATGCTGTGGCGAAAGAAAACAATATTGTATTAATGAACGAAATTGGTTTAGATCCTGGAATTGATCACATGAGTGCCATGAAAATTATGGACCAAATTAAAAACGAAGGCGGCAAAATCATTTTATTCGAATCGTTTTGTGGTGGTTTAGTAGCTCCAGAAAGTGATACCAATTTGTGGAATTATAAATTCACATGGAATCCAAGAAATGTGGTTTTAGCGGGTCAAGGTGGCGCAGCAAAATTCATTCAAGAAGGAAAATACAAGTACATCCCTTATAATAAATTATTCAGAAGAACCGAGTTTTTAGAAGTGGAAGGTTTCGGAAGATTTGAAGCTTATGCGAACAGAGATTCTTTGAAATACCGTGAAATTTATGGTTTAGAAGATGCTCAAACTTGTTACCGAGGTACGATAAGAAGAGTTGGTTTTTCTAAAGCTTGGGACGTTTTTGTGCAATTAGGAATGACAGACGATACTTTTATTGTAGACGATTCAGAAACAATGAGCAATAGAGATTTTGTGAATTTATTTTTGCCTTATCATCCAACAGATTCAGTAGAAATTAAATTCAGACATCAATTAAAAATCGACCAAGATGATGTCATTTGGGATAAATTGTTAGAATTAGATTTGTTCAGTAAAACTGCCATTTCTGGATTAAAAAATGCTACTCCAGCTCAAATGTTAGAAAAAATATTAGCAGACAAATGGACGTTGCAACCAGAAGACAAAGACATGATTGTGATGTACCATAAATTCGGATACGAAATTAATGGCGAAGAAAAGCAAATAGATTCTACCATGGTGTGTTTAGGTGATGATCAAACCTATACGGCAATGGCAAAAACCGTTGGATTACCTGTAGCAATTGCCGCATTAAAAATATTAAATGGTGAAATTACGACAGCTGGTGTGCAATTGCCAATTTCTAAAGAAGTATATCAACCTATATTAGAAGAATTAGAAGATTATGGTGTAGTATTTAAAGAATTTGAAGTGCCTTATTTTGGGTATAATTATTCTGTATAAGATTTAAATAATTTTCTTAACTTTAATCCGAAATAGTAACTTATTTCGGATTTTTTATTTAAAATTATAACCTATGAAAATAAATCACTTACAAATTGAAATTGATGGTATCGATAAAGAGATTCTTCGTAACCTTATGGAAGATGCCAGAAAACCGATTCTTCAAATTGCCAATAAACTTGGGATTTCAGGTGCTGCCATTCATCAACGGTTAAAAAAACTTGAACAAGCTGGCGTGATTTCAGGTTCGAAATATGTAGTGGACAATAAAGTTTTAGGTTATAAAACGATGGCCTTTATTGGTATTTATTTAGATAAAGCTTCCAATAATACCGAAACTGTAAAAGAATTAAGAAAAATACCGGAAGTCTTAGAATGTCATTATACTACTGGAAATTGGAGTATTTTAACCAAAATTATTTGTAGAGATAACGAACATTTGATGCAATTGTTAAATAAAAAAATTCAAAGTATTAATGGAGTTTCTCGTACAGAAACGTATATTTCTTTGGAACAACAAATAGAAAGACAAATTCAATTGTAATTTAAGATTTACGATTAAAAAAAAGTCCGTCAAAACTAATTGACGGACTTTTTTATTTATTTTAAGAAATTAATCTCTTGAGCCTAAAATTCTATACGCCCAATATAATAAAGAAGCTAAAGCCCCTAAAGCGGCAACTAAATAGGTTCTGGCAGCCCATTTTAAAGAGTCTTCTGCGCCTGCATATTCTTCTTGTCCTAACATGTTTTTATTTTTCAACCAAGCTAAGGCACGGTTACTTGCATCGTATTCTACTGGCAAGGTAATGAAACTGAAAGCTGTTGCCACAGCCATTAAAAGTAAACCGGCTACGGCTACATAAAATCCAATTCCAGATTTTGAAGCGAAACCTAAAATGATTCCACCCATAATTAACCATTGCGACAAACTTGACGACACATTAACCATGGGTACCATTTTTGAACGCATGGTTAACCATTCATACGCTTGTGCGTGTTGTACGGCGTGACCACATTCGTGAGCGGCAACCGCTGCAGCTGCTGCATTACGTTGATTATATACGGCTTCCGATAAGTTTACGGTTTTATCAACAGGGTTATAATGATCGGTTAATCTTCCTGGTGTAGAAATTACTTTTACATCACGAATTCCGTGATCGGCTAACATTTTTTCTGCAATTTCAGCACCAGACATTCCGTTTCTTAAAGTTAGTTTCGAATAGTGTTCAAACTTACTCTTTAAGCGAGAACTCACTAACCAACTAAATAGAGCAATCGCTCCAATTATTATCATGTAAGGTAAATCAAACATAGTTTTTAATTTTAAAAATTTAAAGTTACAAAATAAACATCAAATTATGAGCCAAATTTTATTTGTGACAAGTTGACATTTATTATACGTAAAAAATAAAATATTGTTACAAGAAAAAATCCCAAATTCATACTTAAGAATGAATTTGGGATTATGTGAATTGACACATTGAATAATTGACTTATTGTCTAATTATTATCCGACCAAATTAATAATCTTACCTGGAACAATAATGACTTTATTTGGTGTTCTACCTTGTAATTGCGCTTGCGTTCTTTCATCAGCCATTACGATTTCTTCAATTTGAGCGGCAGTTAAATCTAACGGTAACTTAATCGTGAAACGCATTTTTCCATTGAAAGAAACTGGGTATTCTTTTTCAGATTCGACTAAATATTTTTCTTCAAATTTTGGAAAAGCAACGGTTGCAATTGAACCTTCGTGACCTAAACCACTCCATAATTCTTCAGCAATATGTGGCGCATATGGTGAAACTAAAATCGCTAATGGTTCTAAAATTGCTTTATGATTACATTTTAATTGTTGTAATTCGTTTACGCAAATCATAAATTGAGAAACCGACGTGTTGAATGAGAAATTCTCAATATCTTCCGTTACTTTTTTGATAGTTTTATGTAACGACTTGTACATTTCTGCCGTTGGTTCATCGTTTATAATTACTGAACCATTATCATCAAAATACAAACGCCATAATTTTTTCAAGAAACCAGAAACTCCAGTAATTCCTGCTGTATTCCATGGTTTAGATTGCTCTAATGGTCCTAAGAACATTTCGTATAAACGTAACGTATCTGCTCCATATTCTTCACAAATATCATCTGGCGAAACCACATTGTATTTCGATTTCGACATTTTTTCTACTTCACGACCAACAATATATTTTCCATCTTCTAATATGAATTCTGCATTGGCATAGTCAGAATATAAAGGATGATTTTTAAATGCTTCGATGTTTAATTCGTTTGTAATATCATTAATTACAGCCAAATCAACATGAATTGGATGAACGTTTTTATCTTTAATTAATCCTTTAGAATATAAAGTTTTTGAATCTTCACTTCTATAAACAAAAGCACTAATTCCCAAAATCATTCCCTGATTGATCAGTTTTTTGAATGGCTCTTCAGTTGGCGCGTAACCTCTGTCTTTTAAGAATTTATTCCAAAAACGAGAATACAATAAATGTCCGGTTGCGTGCTCGCTTCCACCAATGTATAAATCTACACTTTCCCAATATTTTAGCGCTTCTTCATTTGCAAAATCTTCGGTGTTATGTGCGTCCATATAACGCATCCAATACCACGAAGAACCTGCCCAACCTGGCATTGTGTTTAATTCTAGTGGGAAAACTTTTGTGTTATCAATTAAATCATTGTTAACAACTGTATTATTTATAGTATCCCAAGCCCAAACTGGCGCGTTACCTAATGGTGGCTGACCGTCTTCGGTTGGTAAGTATTTTTCTACTTCTGGTAAAACAATTGGCAAGTGTTTTTTATCAATCATTTGTGGTAAACCATTCACGTAATATACTGGAAAAGGTTCACCCCAATATCTTTGGCGAGAGAAAACCGCATCACGTAAGCGGTAATTTACTTTTGCATTTCCTGCGCCTAATTTTTCTAATTCTTCGATGATTTTCTTTGTCCCCGATTTGTAATCTAATCCGTTTAAGAAATCAGAATTTACTAATTCGAAACCGCTTTTTTCTCCAAAAGCTGCTTCTGAAATATCTTGATTGAAAATGTTCTTAATTTCTGGCATTCCGTTGGTGCCTTTGAAGAAATTCGCGAAAGCATAATCACGCTCATCACCACAAGGAACGGCCATAACTGCTCCAGTTCCGTAACCAGCTAAAACGTAATCGCCAATCCAAACTGGAATGGTTTCTTTTGTAAATGGATGTTCGGCATACGCACCTGTAAACACACCTGAAATGGTTTTTACATCTGCCATTCTTTCACGCTCTGAACGTTTTGCGGTTGCTTCAACATAAGCTTCAACCGCTGCTTTTTGTTCTGGAGTTGTGATTTGAGCAACCAATTCGTGCTCTGGCGCTAAAGTCATAAAGGTTACTCCGAAAATTGTATCAGGACGAGTTGTGAAAACATCGATTTTTGCCTCGTGATTGTTTACATTGAACGAAACCATTGCTCCAACTGATTTTCCAATCCAGTTTCTTTGTGATTCTTTGATGGATTCACTCCAGTCGATTTCGTTTAAACCTTGTAATAATCTTTCCGCGTAAGCAGAAATTCTCATCGACCATTGTGTCATTTTCTTACGAACTACAGGATGTCCACCACGTTCTGAAACGCCGTTTACAATTTCGTCATTCGCTAAAACGGTTCCTAAAGCCGCACACCAGTTTACTTCGGTTTCGGCTAAATAGGTTAACCTATATTGTAAAAGTACTTTTTGTTGTTCTTCTGATGAAAATGATTTCCAATCTTCAGCTGAAAAAGGTGCGATATTGTCATCGCAAACTGCATTTACATTCGTATTTCCTTCTGAAGCGAAAATCGCAACTAATGTCGAAATGTCTTCTGCTTTATCTGAGTTTTTATTGTACCAAGAATTGTATAATTGAATGAAAATCCATTGTGTGTGTTTGTAATACTCTGGATTTGAAGTACGCACTTCACGACTCCAATCGAATGAAAAACCAATTCTATCCAACTGATTTCTGTAGCCTTGAATTGTATTTCCTGATTTATCCACACCACCTTCGATATTCATACGAGTGGTATCGGCTGGATGTTGTCCAGTTTGAATCGCATATTGTTCGGCTGGCAATCCAAATGAATCGTACCCTTGCGGATGCAACACATTAAAACCTTGATGTCTTTTATATCTTGCTACAATATCAGAAGCAATGTAACCCAGCGGATGCCCAACGTGTAACCCTGCTCCAGAAGGATAAGGAAACATGTCTAATACATAGTATTTTGGTTTGTCTGAATTATTTGATGCAGCAAAAGTTTGGTTTTCTGCCCAATATTGTTGCCATTTGGCTTCGATTTTTTCGTGGTGGTATTTCATTCGATCTTTTATATTGTTTTTTAATGGTCTCAAGCTTTCGCAAGCTCAAGTCATTTATTCAGTTTTCAGTCTCAAGTTTCAGATTTCGAGTTATTAAGTTAAATAAAACTTGAAACCTTAAACTTGAAACAAAAATTCGGTTGCAAATTTACATTTTTATATACTAAAGTTAAAACTTTGTGGTTATATTCTGTGTAAACAAAATTTCTTTACTATTTTTACAGCAAATTTCTATTCTATATGGCACAATCGTTTGAGCAATATCAACGCAGAAGATTAATTTCTTCATATTTTTCGGTAGTTTTTAGTATATTTTTAGTGCTGTTTTTATTAGGCGCTTTGGGTTTATTTGTAATTAATTCTGAAAAAATTTCGAATGATTTTAAAGAAAACATTCCTATGAGTGTGTATTTTAAAGATGAGGCTAACGATACTATTTTAAATGCTTTTGATACCGAATTGAAAAATTCGAAGTTTATCAAATCTTACGATTTTGTAACGAAAGATGAAGCAGCTAAAAACAATCCAGACATTGTAGGGAAAGATTTTATGGAGTTTTTAGGGTTTAATCCGTTGCAAAATTCTTTCGATATTCATTTAAAAAGTGAATATGTAACCAAAGCGGAAATTACTAAAATTGAAAATAATTTTAAAAGGAACGGAAATATTTCAGATATTATTTATGATAAAGAATTGGTGGAATTAGTAAACGAAAATGTTACTGAAATCAGTTTTTGGATTTTAATTATTAGCGCGGTTTTAACTTTTGTGGCGATGTTGTTAATTAATGGTTCGATTCGTTTGTCGATTTATTCTCACCGATTTACGATTAAAACTATGCAAATGGTGGGTGCTACAAAATCATTTATCAGAAAACCGTTTATCAAAACAAGTATTTTGTTAGGAATTATTGGAGCGGTTTTAGCGATTATTGGATTAATCATTTTAGCATTTTACATTGATGGTATGTTCCCAACTTTAGGAATTGCAAAAGATTACGTTTCATTAGGAATTGTAGCGGCTGGCGTTTTATTGGTAGGTATTGTAATCACTTGGTTGAGTACGTATTTTGCCACAACACGTTTCTTAAATTTAAGAACGGATGATTTGTATTAAGAGTCAAGTAAAAAGTAAAAAGAGCCAAGTAAAAGTAAAAAGATTCAAGTAAAAAATTATGAAAGAAGATACAAATAAGCCAGAATTTTTATTCGGAGCTACCAATTATAAAATATTAATTATTGGTTTAGTTGTGATTGCCTTAGGTTTCATTTTAATGAGTGGTGGTTCTAACGAAAACCCCAATATTTTCAACGAAGAAGTTTTTAATTTCAGAAGAATCAGATTGGCACCAACAGTGGTTTTAATCGGTTTCGGAATTACTATTTATTCTATTCTTAAAAAAAGTAAATAGTAATTAGCGATAAGTAATTAGTCTTTTTTTAACTTTTTACTTGGCTCTTTTTACTTGGCTCTTTTCTAATCACTAAATAAATGGATTTACTACAAGCCATAATCATTGCTATCATTGAAGGTTTAACAGAATATTTACCTGTTTCTTCAACGGGACACATGATTTTTACGAGTTCTTATTTCGGAATCGAGAAAGAAGAATTTGTCAAACTATTTCAAGTTTCTATACAATTCGGAGCCATTTTAGCAGTGGTGGTGTTGTATTGGAAGAAGTTTTTCGATTTCTCGAAACTACAATTTTTTATCAAATTAGCTTGTGCGGTTGTTCCAGCTTTAATTTTAGGGAAATTATTCGATGATAAAATCGAAGCCGTTTTAGAACATCCTACGCCAATTGCAATTGTGTTAATTATTGGAGGAATTGTTTTGTTATTTGTAGATAGATTTTTCAAAAATCCAACGATTCATACCGAAGAAGATATTACCATAAAAAAAGCAGTAACTATCGGATTTTGGCAATGTTTGGCCATGATGCCAGGCACAAGCAGAAGTGCTGCAAGTATAATTGGAGGCATGCAACAAGGTTTAACACGACAAGCGGCAGCGGAGTTTTCGTTCTTTTTAGCTGTGCCAACCATGTTGGCGGTAACTTGTTATTCGGTGTTTTTGAAAACGTATGATAAAAGTGGTTTAAAAGGTTTCGAATTGATTTTAAAATCAGAAGAAAACACCAAAATGTTTGTCGTTGGAAATGTAGTGGCCTTTGTGGTGGCTGTTTTAGCAATTAAATTCTTCATCGAAATCATAAAAAAATACGGATTTAAACCTTGGGGTTGGTACAGGATTATCGCAGGAATTTTGCTATTAGCTTACTTTAATTTATACAAATAATGACTCCAGAAGATTATTTAGAAGGACAAATTTTACTAATCGACAAACCTTTAACTTGGACCTCTTTCCAAGCGGTAAATCGAATGAAATTTGGATTGATTAGAGAATTAAAATTGCCTAAAAAATTCAAAATTGGTCATGCTGGAACTTTAGATCCTTTAGCATCCGGTTTACTGATTATTTGTACAGGAAAATTTACGAAGCGAATTGAAGAATTACAAGGTCAGGCTAAAGAATATACTGGAACTATCACAGTTGGAGCCACAACACCTTCATACGATTTAGAAACAGAAATTAACGAAACTTTCCCAACAGAACATATTACTAATGAATTAATTCAGGAAACTGTAAAACAATTTATTGGCGAAATCGACCAAAAGCCACCTGTTTTCTCAGCGATTAAAAAAGACGGAAAACGGTTGTATGAATCCGCTCGCGCTGGAATTGAAGTCGAAATTAAAACCAGAAAAGTAACCGTTTCCGAATTTGAAATTACCCGAATTGCTTTACCAGAAATTGATTTTAGAATTGTATGCAGTAAGGGAACATATATTCGCTCCATTGCTTACGATTTTGGTTTAGCACTAAACTCAGGCGCACATTTAACCACGCTTCGCAGAACTAAAATTGGAAATTATTCGGTAGAAAATGGGGTTTCTCCTGAAGCTTTTATTGAAGGATTGAAATAATTTCCTTCATTGTAGAAATTCCTTTATCATCTAAATACCATTTTTGTAACGCAATTTTTGCTGGTTCATCTACAATTCCATGTTGGGCTTTATAATCTAAAATTAGGTTTTTGGCAGCTTCTGGTCGTGGTCCCCAATGATTAATAATTGCTAAATTTTCATCTAAAATAATTAGTTTCGGGATTGATTTTGCGCCGTTAGTTAAAAATTGGTTCATCAAAGCCTCATTTTCATCGCGGAAAACAATTTTCAAATCTATATTTTTAGAAGCTGCTGCCATTAAATTAATAATTGGTAATATTTGAGCGGCATCGCCACACCAACCTTCAGAAATTACCAACCAAGTTTGTTTTGATTTTAGCTTTTGTAAATTTTCTAAAACTTCCGCATCTATTTTTAGTGTTTTTTCTAAACGATTCATACGCACTTCATTTAGCTCAGAGTAATGTAATAAGTCGGCGCTTTGTTCATTTCCTGTTGATTTTCCTTCGCGAATTAATTTTGAAACTTTAGTTCTGTATTCTTGATACGAAACACTATTTTGAAGAGCTGATTTTATTATTGATAACATAATGAATGAATTATATCTGCAAAATTAAAAATAATAAATGGGCAAGAGTGTAATATAAGTTACAATGTGATTTCCTTAGATAATATTCGCTAAATTTGTATTAATAATCTCATAATAATGGAAAGTAATTCAAAAAAACAAGGTTTGGTTTTGTCTGGTGGTGGTTCGAAAGGAATTGCTCATGCAGGTGTATTGCAATATTTACAAGAACAGAACATAAAACCTGCTTGTATTGCTGGTTCTAGCGCGGGTGCAATTGTGGGTGCGATGTATGCTTTTGGAAAAAAACCTGAAGAGATTTTAGAATTTTTTAAATCGATTTACTTTTTTCATTGGAAACATTTTACTTTTAAAAAAGCAGGTATCGTTGATTCGGAATCGTTTAAAAATTATTTTAAAGAAATTTTTGGTGAGATAACTATTGGTGAGTTAGAAATTCCAATTTATATTACGGCTACCGATATGGTGAAAGGTAAATTAAAAATATTTAATCCCGAAACAAAAGTGGTTGATGCGATTTTAGCTTCTACTGCGGTTCCTGGCATGATTTCTCCTTATGTTATCAATGGAAAACTGTATAGTGATGGCGGTATTTTAAATCATTTTCCAGCTGATTTATTGCTAGGAAAGTGCGATTCCATTATTGGTGTATATGTGAGTCCGCTGCAAAATATGGAAGCCAAACATTTAAATTCGATTAAATCTGTCACATATAGAGCGCTTGAATTGTTAACCGCTAATTCTAATCTTCATAAATTTAATCACTGTGATATAATTATCGAACCCAAAGAATTAGCCGATTTTAATACTTTCGAAACCAATAAATCAAAAATGGATTTGATATATAAAATTGGTTATGATGAAGCCAAAAAGAATTTTGAAAATTTAGTGGTATAAATGTTAAAAACATATTTTTTAGAAATAAGCTATTTAACTATATTTGCATCAGAATTTCAGAAGTAAAAATTCTGTAAATAAAAAATAAACAATCCAACATGAGTTACAAAAGAATTCTTCTTAAATTAAGTGGTGAAGCCTTAATGGGCGAAAGACAATACGGAATTGATCCAAAAACTTTGGCAGAATATGCTGCAGAAATCAAGCAAATTCACGATCAAGGTGTAGAAATTGCCATTGTAATTGGTGGTGGAAATATTTTTAGAGGAGTTGCAGGTGCCAGTAATGGAATGGATAGAGTACAAGGTGATTACATGGGAATGTTAGCAACTGTAATTAACGGAATGGCTTTGCAAGGTGCTTTAGAAGACGCTGGGATGCCAACGCGTTTGCAAACTGCCTTGAAAATTGAAGCGATTGCAGAACCTTATATCAAAAGAAGAGCAACACGTCACTTAGAAAAAGGAAGAATTGTAATTTTTGGTGCGGGAACAGGAAATCCTTATTTCACTACAGATACGGCAGCCGTTTTAAGAGGAATTGAAGTGGATTGTGATGTGATTTTAAAAGGAACTCGCGTGGATGGAGTGTATTCAGCTGATCCAGAAAAAGATGCCAACGCAGTAAAATATGATACTATTACCTTTGATGATGTGTTAGCCAAAGGATTAAACGTAATGGATACAACAGCTTTCACATTGAGCCAAGAAAATAAATTGCCAATTATTGTTTTTGATATGAACAAAAAAGGGAATTTACTTAAAATTTGTAACGGAGAAATCGTAGGAACTACTGTTACTATTTAAGAACCAAGGAATAAGTAAAAAGAGTCAAGGAAAAGGGATTAGCAAAAAAGCCAATTAAAAAGTAAAAAGATATAAAGATGACAGAAGAAATTAATTTTATTATCGATAGTGCAAAAGAATCTATGAATGGATCTGTAGCGCATTTAGAAAAAGAATTTTTAAACATTAGAGCAGGAAAAGCGTCTCCTCAAATGTTAGGAAGTGTTTTTGTAGATTATTATGGGGCTCAAACGGCTTTGTCTCAAGTAGCTAATGTGGTTGCTGCAGATGCAAGAACATTAACCGTTACACCTTGGGAAAAAGCAATGTTACAACCTATTGAGAAAGCGATTATGATTGCGAATTTAGGTTTAAATCCAATGAATAACGGTGACAATATTATCATCAGTATTCCGGCTTTAACAGAAGACAGACGTAAAGAATTAGTAAAACAAGCTAAAGCAGAAGCAGAAGATGCAAAAGTTGGGATCAGAAATGCCAGAAAAGATGCAAATAGCGATATCAAAAAAGAAGAGAAAAACGGAACGTCGGAAGATATTTGTAAAGTAGCGGAAGAATCTGTACAAAAATTAACAGATGCTTACATCAAAAAAATTGATGAAATTTTTGTAGTAAAAGAAGCAGAAATTATGAAAGTATAAGTTTTCTTTCTAGGAAATAGAGAAAAGATTATAGAATAAAGAAACCCTGTAAATAATATTTTTACAGGGTTTCTTACGTTTTGTCATTCTGAACTTGTTTCAAAATCTCTAGTTTCAAAATTTTGGAATCTGAAACAAGTTCAGAATGATAAGTTTTGTTTTTTTTATTTCATTTTCTCAATCAACTCTTTCAAATACACTTTCATATCTAAAAATTCAAAACCAATCGCGTTTTTTATTTTACTTGTTTCGTGAATTTCATCATTGTATAAAGAATTTATGGTTGCTTTGGTCAACATTCTTTTTCTGAAAAATAGAGTGGCAAATATAAATTCCAAAACTCGTGCAATTTGAACTTGCCATTTTTTGACCAAATATTTCGGTTTTTTTGCTTGTAAATTTGCAGCAATGCGATCAAACAATTCTTTATACGTAACATCTTCAGCAACTAAAATAAAGCGTTCGCCAGAAATGGTACTTTTCATTAAAGTTGTCATGGCTTTTACCACATCTTCAGCGGCTACAATTCCGAGTTTTCCTAAAGTGTAAAACGATTGTCCGTCTTTGATATTTTTAATGAATAAACTGCTTCCTTCTTTAGGAAATCCGTTTCCGAAAATCACACCTGGATTAATAATTACAACATTTAAACCTTCTTGAAACCCGCGCCAAACTTCCATTTCTGCACCAAACTTAGAAATTGAATAATCGCTTCTAACCGCTTCGTTATTTCTTTCTGTCTCTTCGTCAATTACTAAATTATGTTCCGTTCCGTTTCCTAAAGCAGCAATCGAACTTACATAAGCTAGTTTTTTAACGCTTGTAGATAAGCACATATTTACCACATTCGCTGTTCCAACAATATTATTTTGATACAATTTGTCTTCGTCTTTCGGATTAAAAGAAACCAAAGCTGCACAATGATATACTTGAGAAATATCAGTAAAAGCATTTTCAAGTGCAGGAATATCTAAAATATCGGCTTGAACCCAATCGATTTTATCAAATTCGGCAAGTTGGTTGGTTGCTTCAAATAAGTTTTTGATGTGTTGGCGTTTTTTCTCGCTTCTATATATTGCCCGAATGGCTTCCTTTTCTGAAGAAAGTTGCAACAATAAATGAAAACCCACTAAACCTGTTCCGCCTGTAACTAAAATCATTTCGTAAAATTATGGAATAAAAATTATGCTTTAAAAAGTTAAGTTTATTTTTATAATCTTTTCAAAACTTTGTTTTTGCGCTAAAACTCCAATTACAAGAATGGTTTTTAGTTCTTCTTCAATGATGTAGTAAATGGTATAAGGAAATCTTGTTATAAATGCTTGTCTAATTTCGTTGTGTTTTTTTTGACAATGTTTTGGAAATTGATTGATATATTCAAATTCCTGATTTACTTTTTCTTTAAAATCGTTTGCTAATTCAGGATTAATAGTGGTGTACCATTTTTTTGCTTTTTGTAAATCTTTATAAACATGCGGTACTAATTTTAATGAATATTTCATTACCACTTTTCTTTCAAATCAGACCAGTTTAAAACGTTTTCTGGATTTTTTCTGTATTCTTCTAAACGTTTTTCAAGTTCTAATTTATGGTCTAATGGAATTTCATGTTTTTCCGTTTTTTCTTTTTTTAAAACTTTTTCTAATTTCTCAAAAATTTCATTTTCTATAGAAAAAACTTCCTGAATAAAATTATATTTTCTTGTGGCTAAGTCCATAACATTATAAATAATTGTAATACAAATATACAAAATTCCTAAATACAATAAACTACAAAAACACATTTCTAAAACTCAATAATTCGCACTATATTTGCACTTTAAATGAATTTTACGAAAAGATGAAGAAGCACATTAGAATTATAGATTTATTAGAAAATACAAAAACGTTACAAGAAGTTAACGCAAAAGGTTGGGTAAGAACGTTCAGAAACAATCAGTTTTTAGCGTTAAATGATGGCTCAACACTTAATAATATTCAGTGTGTAATTGATTTTGAAAATACACCTGAAGAAACACTTAAAAGAATTACAACTGGAGCTGCTATTTCAGTAATTGGAACTTTGGTGGAAAGTCAAGGAGCTGGACAAAAAGTAGAAATTCAAGTTAATAAATTAGAAATTCTAGGAGATTCGGATGCGGAAAAATTCCCAATTCAGCCTAAAAACAAACCAAGTTTAGATTTCTTAAGAGAACATGCTCATTTACGTACCAGAACCAATTTATTTGGAGCGATTATGCGTGTACGTTCTACGTTATCTTTCGCGGTACATAGATATTTTCAAGAAAAAGGATTTGTGTATGTAAATACGCCTATTATTACTGGTTCTGATGCAGAAGGTGCTGGAGAAATGTTCCAAGTTTCGGCTTTGCCATTTGACAATACACCAAGAACAGAAGACGGAAAAGTAAATTATAAAGAAGACTTTTTTGGAAAACAAACGAATCTTACCGTTTCTGGACAATTAGAAGCAGAAACCTACGCGATGTCTTTAGGTCAAGTCTATACTTTCGGACCAACATTCCGTGCTGAAAATTCAAATACGTCTCGTCACTTAGCGGAGTTTTGGATGATTGAACCAGAAGTGGCTTTCAATGATTTAGCAGCTAACATGGATTTAGCGGAAGACTTTATTCAAAATGTGATTAAATACACTATGGATAAATGTGGCGAAGATTTAAAATTCTTAGAAAATCGTTTGTTAGAAGAAGAAAAAAGCAAACCACAAGCAGAACGTAGCGAAATGGCATTGTTAGAGAAATTGAATTTCGTTTTAGAAAATAATTTCAAACGTGTTTCGTATACAGAAGCTATCGATATTCTTAAAAATTCGAAACCAAATAAAAATAAAAAATTCCAATATTTAATTGAAGAATGGGGTGCGGACTTACAATCGGAACACGAACGTTTCTTAGTTGAAAAACATTTCAAATGTCCAGTAATTTTATTCGATTATCCTGCAAAAATTAAAGCATTTTACATGCGTTTAAATGACGGAACAGAGCCAGGAAAAGAAACCGTTCGTGCGATGGATATTTTATTCCCTGGAATTGGAGAAATTGTGGGAGGTTCTCAACGTGAAGAACGTTTAGATGTTTTAATCGAAAAAATGAAAGTTTTAGGTATTGAAGAAGAAGAATTATGGTGGTATTTAGATACTCGTAGATTCGGAACAGCAGTACATTCAGGTTTCGGATTAGGATTTGAAAGATTGGTGTTATTCGTTACAGGTATGACAAACATCCGCGATGTAATTCCTTTCCCAAGAACGCCAGATAACGCAGAATTTTAATAAGGCAAAAGGCATTAGGTATTAGGCAAAAGGCTTAAAGCATAATGCATACAGCTTAAAGCAAATATAATGTTAAAACACAGTTTAAATTTCAAATTATCGCAAAAATTATCTCCTCAACAAATTCAGTTGATGAAGTTAATTCAATTGCCTACACAAGCTTTTGAGCAACGTTTGCAAGAAGAAATGGTTGAAAATCCAGCTTTAGAAGGAAGTTTAGATGACAATAATGAATCGTTAGATGATTACAATGATAACTCAAATGACGACGATAATTATGACGATTACGACAACGATCAAATAGATACAGGTGATATCAATATCGACGAATATTTAAGCAACGACGAAACACCAGATTACAAATACCAAAGCAATAATTATAGCGATGATGATGAAGACAGAACGATGCCGATGCAAGCACAAGTGAGTTTTCATCAAGATTTAATCAATCAGTTGAATACGTTTATTCTTACTGAAGATGATCGAGAAATTGCAGAATTTTTAGTGGGAAGTATTGAAGATTCGGGTTATATCCGAAGAACTATTCAAGATATTGTAGACGATATGGCCTTCACACAAGGTGTATATACTGACGAAAAAACGGTTGAAAGAATCTTACACGTCGTACAACAATTAGAACCTTCTGGAGTAGGCGCAAGAGATTTACAAGAATGTTTGTTAATTCAATTGAAACACAAAACACCAACAGATTCTGTAAATTTAGCTATTTCAATTATTGAAAAGCAATTTGATGCTTTTACGAAGAAGCATTACGATAAATTATTGCAAAAATTCGATTGTACGAAAGAACAATTGAAAAAAGCCATTGACGAAATTGAAAAACTTAATCCAAAACCAGGAGGAAGTTATGATAGTAATAGTAGAATGGTGGAACACGTAGTTCCAGATTTTACAATTCGTATAGTAGATGGCGAATTAGAATTACTTCTAAACGGCAGAAACGCACCAGAATTGCACGTTTCCAAAGATTATCAGGAAATGTTGCAAACGTATAAAGTGTCTAGTGATAAATCGAATTCGCAAAAAGATGCGGTGCAATTTATCAAACAAAAATTAGATTCTGCCAAATGGTTTATCGATGCGATTAAACAACGTCAAGAAACGCTTTTTGTTACGATGAATGCGATTATGTATTTCCAACAAGAATACTTCTTAGATGGCGAAGAATCAAAGTTAAAACCGATGATTCTAAAAGATATTGCTGATATGATTGGTTTAGACATTTCTACGATTTCACGTGTGGCAAATAGTAAATATGTTGATACACCTTACGGAACTAAATTGATCAAAGAATTTTTCTCTGAAGCCATGAAAAACGACCAAGGAGAAGATGTTTCTACTATTGAAATTAAAAATATTTTAGAACGCGTTATCGCAGAAGAAGATAAAAGTAAACCTTTACCAGATGAAGATTTAGCTGCTATTTTAAAAGAAAAAGGTTTTCCTATTGCCAGAAGGACTATTGCAAAATACAGAGAACAGTTAGACATTCCAGTAGCGCGATTGAGAAAAAAAATGTAGCTTTATTTCCTAAATTTCATATAAAATTGAAAACAAAATACCTTTTAATTCCGTTTTCATATATTTTTCATCCCATTTTTATATCTATTTATGGGGCGCTTTTGTATTTTTTATTTACCAAAAATATAAGTTTATTAGCGGAAGTGTATTTGTCTTTCATTCAAATTTTTATTCTAACAATATTGTTGCCGATAAGTTTTTATATGCTATTAAAAGCCTTGAGAAGAATAAAATCTTTCACTGAAGCAACCCTTGAAGAAAGAAAATTGCCCATTTTTATTCAAGTTTTATTGTTGTATTGCTTGTTAAATTTTACCATCTTAGAAACTCATTTCCCCGAATTATATAAATTTTTTCAAGCGGGTTTTATCAGCGCTTTTTTGGTGTTTGTTTCTGTAATGTTGAGGTTTAAAGCAAGTTTACACATGATTGGGATTACTTCTTTATTCGTTTTTACAGTAATGCTAACCAGTTACTTAGAAATTGATGCGACTTATACGATGGCTTATCTAATAATGTGTATGGGTTTTGTAGCTTCTTCGCGTTTATTTATGAAAGCGCATTCGCCCATCGAATTGATTGTTGGGATTATGATTGGTGCGTTACCACAAGTTTTTGTTTGGTTTTATAGTATGTAAAATTGAAAACCAATATTAAAGTTGCTGATTTTTGATCCGTTTTTAAAAATTGGATTTAAACCATAATAAATGTAAGGATTCCAAGTGTTGAAACCAACTGAAATATAAGCGCCATACTGCCATCGATTGATATCATTAGAAATAGATTCTTTAGATGTGCCGCCAGATGATTCAATTTTTAATTTGGAATTGAAAACATAAGTGGCTTTGAAACCTGTATAAATTCTCCAAAAACTATGACTTTGCGGATTAGAATTTCTCCATCTAACTTCCAAAGGCATTTCAATACCATGTGTGGTAATGACGGTTCTTATGTTTTCTGATGGTACAATGATATCGCTACCTGAAAGTTCATCAGAATTAATAAATTGTTTGATGTTGTTGTACGAATAACCTAATCCTGGTGCAATGGCCCAATGTCTGTTTTTAGAAATAGGTAAGTCTCTTAAAAAACCTACTGTTATTCCAGGTGAAAAGGAAAATTGCTTAAAAGCAGCAGGTCTGTTTTGAATTAAGTTATAACTTAAAGACGCATAAAATTGGTCTTCTCTATAAAGTGAATCTATTTCGGTCAGATTTGTTTCTTCTGATTCTATTTCTTGTGAGAAACAAAAAAACGGAATCCATAAAAAAAGTAATAGTTTCATCTTTTAGTTTTTTGCAGAAAGGAAGGGATATTATTTATTCTCAATCCCTAAATTCTGTATTTGATATTCAGTTACTTGTAATTCGTTTTCGGCTATTTTTAGCCTGTTTTTGACACAATTTTGACACGTGCCAATATTCCGTAACGTTTATAAAACAAAAGCCGTAGGCTTGTTTTATAAAAGAAAAAAACGTGAGGGGTTTCCCCCGAACACCTTTTTAACCCTTTTTTTAATAGAATATTTTTAAAAGGTGGTTTCTTTCCCCTAACCCCAATCATTATATTTTTATAAAATTTTAGGAAACTTGGAAACTTTACCGCTAAACCCTTGTTTTTATTGGGTTGGTTGGTTTCCTTGTTGGTTTCCTAAATTCTTATTGTTTCCTAAATTTAGGAAACTTTATTTAATTTAATATAAAAAAATAGGCAAAACGGAAATTTTGCCTATAAATAAATCGGTTAATTATAGAAACTCGTAAATATTGTCTGTAATTATAGTATTGCTGTTTTGTCTGAAGCCTAAAAACGGCTCGTTGTTCTTTGTTATTTTATACTCCATTTTTTTAGAGTAGGTTTTGTTTTTTTTGAAAACTAAAATTGTTTCCCCAGTATCTAATTTTAATCTTGTTTTTTCTCCTTGAATCCACGCAGATAAATCGCTATACATATCTAATGTTTTTTTGTTTTCAAGTTCGAAGCTGCAAAAAGAATAATCTTCAAATCTAACAGCACCTTTTGAATTTTTATTCAAATTTGCATTATAATATAGATCATTTTGTGTTGTGTTTATGTATTCAAATTCAACGGTCCAGTAATCGTGTTTATCGTTGGTTTTAGTTTTGGTTTTCTTTTCATAAATTTCGATACCATTTATTTTTTTAAGTAAAATAAATCCAGCACTTTGAGAAAATCCAGAAATTGAGAATGTAAGTAATAAGATTAATAATAATTTTTTCATAATAAATTTGATTTTTTTGGTTTTATTTTTTTTTAAATATAGTTAATTAGTTAAAAGATAGCCACTTATTTAATATCGCTTTTAGATTTTTTTTCGTTTTCACAAATTTCGTATTTTTCCTTGTAAATTTCTGCTTGTTCCTTATACATTTCTGCGTTTTGTATTAATAGTTTGTTTTGTTCCCGAAGCAACTCTAAAACATTTGTTTTTTCTTCAATTTCTTGCTGTGGTTCTTCAACTCTTTGCAAAGGAATTTCAATATCTTGATACTTATTTCGCTTTGTTTCTCCTTTTCCAGTCAATAACCATTCAATATTATAGTTAAATTCTTCGCAAAACAATATAATTTCTTCAATACCAACATTCATTCTTAAGTTCAGAATTTCTGAAAATTTAGCTTTCTTTATATTCAGTTTTGTTGCAATTGTTCCTTTATTTTCAGTTTTATTTTCAGAAATTACCTGATTTACTGAATTTATAAACCTCTGATTTATAGCGTTTTTACTCATTGTTTTAAAAAAATTACATTATTTCTGTAAAAAATATTTATTTGTTCAGAATTTCTGTATAAATTTGCTACATCAAACACGAAGTTAAAACGAATTTAATACGTGTTTAAACAATTAACAATATTACAAAAAAAAAGATAGTTACCAGCATTAAAAAACACTAGTAACTATCAATCGCATTAATTATTTAGCAATAAATGTGCCAATTAATATTAAAACGAACATAAAGCAATAGTAAACTTTTTGTTTACTTAAATGCAAAGGCAATACGTTCTTACAAACTATGAAAACATGATAATTTATTATCAATCGCAAGGTCATTATTCTAAAGTCCTTTGCACCTTGCGATGATAGTTCATAAACTAATTTAAATGATAACTGAACAAGATAAAACAACAATTATTGAAAATTTAGGCAAAAAATATTCAAAAAAAATATTGCCAGAAATCAATAAAAAAGGATTGGTAAACCGATACAATAAACCTTTTAGTAATAGAAGTATAAACGATATTGTAAACGGAGATACGGAAAATTTATTAATTGAAAAACTAATATTTCAATTGATAAAAAAGAACAAACAAGAAATTCAAAAACTACAGGAATTTAAAAACAGCATTTAATATGATACCAGCTTTTATTTTTAACCAACAACAATTGCAACAAGCTATTACTTCTTGCGATAATCATATTAGTGCTTTAGCGATTTCAAACTTTACAAGTTTTGAAAAAATGCAACTAGAATCAATTTATGTTGATTTGCACAAAATCTATTCTGAAAGATTAATCACTTTACAAAGTGAAGAAAATACAATAAAATCAATAAACACGACCTACGAATTAGTTTCAAATGAGTAACTTTCCTTATGACATCAACCAGTTATGGGAAGTAACCAATTTTGGTTTAGACTTTTGGCACTCGGAATTTCCCGATTCCATAGGTTTAGAAAACAAATCACGACACTTTAAAACCCATAACGAAAGTACACCAAGTACCACACTTACAAATAAGTTGGGTAAAACTGGCGTATATGTAATTTACAATCATTCCAGCAAAGAAAAATTTAACGCAATTGATTACGTTGCAAAAGAACGAGGTTTAGAGTTTAAAGATGCTTTACAATTTTTATGTGAAAAATATGGCATTGCTAAAACAAATGTTCATTCTTTTAAGCCAACAACTGAATTTAAAGATTGCGCAAAAGAAATTGGAACTTTCAAATTGAAAACACTTAAAAAACAAGCGGATTATAAATTTTTCGCTCCTTTTTTAACTGATGATATTTGCAACCGATACGATTTCAAAAGCGTTGAACAATATAGCAAAGTTGTTTTGTCTTCTAAAACACAAAAACCAACCGAAATAATTGTAACTGCAACTGCTGATTATCCAATTTTTGCTTACGACAACAAAGATTTTGTAAAGTTGTACGAACCTAAAGCCAATAAGAACGATAAATATTCGTTGAAGCATCATTTTTTAGGCACAAAACCCGAAGCGTTTATTTACGGTTGGGAATGGTTGTTTGAGCAAGTAGATGAAAATTTAATTGATATTTATTACAACGAACTTAAAGAAGCTAAACATCCGAGTGATAAAAAGTTAATTATTGAGAAAATCAACGAAGCAAAATTAAATGAAGTTTTCATTTGTACTGGTGGTTCTGATGGAATGAATTTAGCATCATTAGGTTATAATACAATTTGGTTTAATTCTGAAGCTGAAATAATTACTAAAGAAGATATGCGCCGTTTACAAAAGATTTGTAAGCAGGTTTATTATGTTCCAGATTTAGACAGCACAGGAATTAAACAAGCAACTAAATTAGGGTTGAAACATTTAAAATGCAAAATTGTATTTCTTCCTAAAAATCAACTCGCAGAAAATCAAAAAGATATTGCTGACTGGGTTCGTAAAAACAAAAATTTGCCATTCGGTCAAGTTAAAGCAATGTTTGAGCAAATCAAAAGTTTAGCTTTAGAATTTCAGTTTTGGGACAAAGACGAAAAAACAACTAAAATCAACCCTAAAAAAACACTTAACTTTTTAAAGTACAACGATTTCCGTTTATACAAACAACCATACAAAACAAACGACACAGGAAAAGAAGACGACGGTTATTTTTTACAAGTTGAAAACAATGTAATTAAACAAACGTTTCCATCGGACATTAGAAAATTTACAACTGACTGGCTAGACGAAAACTATATTAATATAAATGTTTACAACCAAGTTATAAGAAGTAACATTTTTAACGCGAATACTTTAAAAGCGTTGCCGTATTATGAGTTTATAAAAAATAGTAGTGGCGTTGATTTCCAATATTATTTTTTCAAAAACTGCATTACTAAAGTTACTGCAAATGGTATTGAAAAACTTCCATACGTTAACAATCAAATTAATGTTTGGGAGGAAAATATTATAGATCATATTTTCGATAAAAAAAGTCCTTGTTTTGAAATTTACGAAGATGATTTTAAACGCAAACGCATTAAAATTATTGACAATTATAGTAATTATTTCAAGGTTCTAATTAATACAAGTCGTGTTTTTTGGGAAAAAGATGCAGACAAAACAGGAAAAGACACCAACAATTTTAATATTTCAAGTAAAAACTTATCAGAAGACGAAAATTATTTACAGGAATTACACCTAATGAATAAAATGTATTGCGTTGGTTATATGTTACACCAGTACAAAGTTTTATCTAATGCAAAAATGGTTTTAGGAATGGATTACGCAGGCGGCAATTCAATCAAAACTTCAAAAGGTGGAACCGGAAAAACGTTTTTACTTACTGGTTTAAGTTCTATGCTAAAAACTCGTGTTATTAATGGCGAAAATTTAAATAGTCAAAAAAACAATTTCCCATTAAACGGTGTTACGCCACGCACTCAGCTTGTAATTTTTGACGATTTAAGTCCATATCAAAATATGCGATATTTCTATACGCTTATTACTTCAAATTTTGAAGCGAATCAAAAAGGTGGTGTTATTTACGATATTCCTTTTGTGGATAGTCCTAAAACTGGAGCAACAACCAACTTTGCTCCTAATGATGTTGACGAAAGTACATTACGCCGTTTGTTAGCGTATTACAATTCGGATTATTATCACAAAGCTTCTGAAAATAATAATTATGCTTTTAGTCGTGGTATTAAGGACGATTTCGGAGGTAAAGACATAATGGGGAACGATTACGGCTCGCAAAACTGGAACAACGATTATAATTTTAAGCTGCAATGTATTCAATTCTATTTGCAATGTACTGAACCAGTTGAAACGCCAATTGATACATTAATAGAAAAAAACCGCTGGCAGAAAATTGGTGACGATTTCCGCAAATGTTTTGATAAGTTCTTTTCTGACGACGATAGAAAAGATAAATACTTTGAAAAATCGGCACTTGCTAAATATTACATTGAAGATTTTGGCGGTCAAAAATCTAAACAAAAGTTGAATGAAGCTTTAGAGGAATATTGCAAAGCAATGAACTGGGGATTAGAAGAAAAAAGAGTAAAAAACCTTGCTAATAATTCAGTACCGCAATACTTTGTTACGACTGATAAAGAAAACGAAGCCGTTGCAAAAGAAGAAAGTTTACAAGCTATTGAAGTCGAAACAAAAGAAGCACAAGAATTTCAAGATTTAACTAACGGATTAGATTTTTAATTTTAAAATATTAATATGATGGCTATTTTAAAACACATTGCAGTTATTGAGTTACAGGATCGAATTATTAAATTATTACATACTCAAATTCATTTACACGCAAATCCGCACCTCTCAACTCCTAAAGAAATTTATGATAATAATATACTTCTTATGGATTTGGAGATTCAACTTAAAGAACTTCAAAAAATTGAACAATGAAAACAGCTTATTACTTCCACTCAAAATATTGCTGGGAAAAAGAAATTTTCATTTATCCTGTTCCGATTGTAAGCAATGGCAACATTTGCAAAATAGCAATAAAAACAAAAGGCGTTGAAAAAATTGGAGAAACGAAGTTTGTCGCTAAAAAAGTCAAGGTAAATAAAACCGAAACAAAACACATACATTTTGAGTTGTGGGACAAAATAAGAGAATTATACAAAACCATTTACGAAAAGAAAAACGAACCTTTAAAAATTTGAGTATGACAACAGAAGAAAAAATAAAAAACAAAATACTGGAGTTACAATTAAAAGTTAATAATGCTAAAAGTGAATGTAAACGAAATAAGGAAATAACATTTGGAGGTTTTTTTGCAGCTGTTGACTTGGTAAAATATAGAGAACAAATTAAGTTGTTAAAATCACTTTTAAAGTAATTGAAATGGCAAAAAAACAAAAAGATAGAACGCAAGTTTTTATAAACAAAAATTTCGTTATCAGATACAAATTGGCATCAGAAACCCGCTTTAAATTGATTGGAGCGGGTAAATATTCAACAATTGTTGGGGAAGAACTCAAAAACAAGCATTTTAAGAAGCTTTTAGATAGCGAAGCACAAACTAGTACCTTTTTAATAAGAAACAGGCTTACAATCATTTTTCACTCAAAATAACTTTGTTTCAATCATCAAATCAATTAATCATCAATCAAAAAACGAACTGTAATTATGGAAATCAATCAACCAAACCAGCCTCAAATTTTGCATAAAATTGAAGACAAAAAAAATTTAATGGCGCTTTATGTTAACCAATTACCCGAACCTTTAATCCGTTCAGAAATTAACGAAATTATCACAATAAACAGAAAGTTAGAGCCATCAACAAAAGTTATGGCTAAAAGAATTTCCTTAAAAGAAAGTTTAATGTTTATTGATAGACACGGCGAACCTTTAGGTTATACTTTGTCTGAAGATTTACAAAATAAACTAAAATCAATTGAAGTTGATAATTAATAAATTTAAAACTATGAGAAAACAATTATTTGAAATAATTATAAATTTTTTTAAACGAATATTATTATTTACTGGTTTATTGATTTTTTGTTTTTTAGCAGGGCAATCAATTGGTTATTTAATCATTCACGCATTAAAGTATTTCGGATTAGAAGATAATTTATTTAGATTATTAGATTTAATAACAATTTAAAACCAAACAAAATTATGAGCAGAATTGAGTGGGCACAACAAAATATTAATTTCGGTTTAGATTACTCAACTAAAACTGGAAAATGGGAAGATTATCATTTTGATATTCGCTATGATTACGATGGCGACCCAAAGGAAAAACCCCAAAATAGCGGTTTGCATTTATTTATTACAAAAAACGGTAAAGTCATACATAAAAAATTCAGTCATAAAATAGAAAATTTAGTTGCTGAAATTATTTTATATATGCGTGATGAACAGCGTAAATTTTCCAAAGCTGTTTTTGATTAATCTGTTTTTATTTATCTGTAAAAAACCACCTAATCGGGTGGTTTTTTTATTCAACCAACTTTCAACCAACATTTATTTAAACAAAAAACAACCAAAAAACCGCTTTTTCTTTCGGGTTGTTACAAAATCGTTGCAATACTTCTAAATGGTTTTCAATGCTTTAAATCGGTAAAACTATTATTTAAACATTTGTAATCTTAAATATTGAAAGAAGTTGAATAGTTTGTTTAGAAAAGTTATTGTTGAAAGTGAGTTTGATGCCCTTATGCCTTTTTCTTCTTGTGAAAAAGTGAGAAAAAGCAAGGGCGATACTCACACGTCTATCGAATTAATGATAAAGCAAATAATGGCTCACAACACCGATGTTATAAAAATAGCACCAGTATTAAAAGGTGATAGTTTACAAAAAACCTGCAACAACATTCATTCATTCTTATTCAACCACTTTCAATATAAGGCTGATGCTTCCGACCAATTGTTAAGAAGTCCAGCGTGTTCTTGGAAACAAAGGTTTGAAGGTATCGATTGTAAAAGTTATTCAATCATTGCTAGTTGTTTGTTAATCAATTTAGGATTAAAGCACTACATAAGAAAAATTAAGCAACCAACATTCAACCCTGATGGATTTACACACGTTTACGTGGTAGTTCCAATTAACCAAGAAACTGGAAACCTAAAACAAGGTTATTATACAATTGACGGCACGCTTCAAACAACAATTGAACCAACATTTGTTGAAACAAAAGATTATTATATGGACTTGCAACATTACGCACTCAATGGACCGTTAGACGGTTCTTTTAATTGGGACACAATAAAAGAAAAACTTTTTAAAAACATTAGCCTTAAATCAATATTGAATATTAGATGCTGGGGCGGTACTGCTTTTAATGAAGCTGTTGCGAATTCTCAAGTAGCTATTTTTAATAATTACTTAGCTAATAGTATGGTTTTGTTGTTTAAAGCTATTGAAGCAAAACAAAGCAATGAAGTTCTTACAAGTATGATAAACGAAATATTGGTTGCTCCAACTGGTATTTGGGCTAATTTCAATTGGAAAAAAGCCGAAGGCTGGAATGTTTGCTCACGTCAAAATATGGAGAGCGTTATGGAGCTTGCAGATGCGGTTGAAAAAGATACAATTGTAAAATTCAAAAAATGGGTTTTGTTTTATTTTAATTCAACACCAACACCACCAAAATCGTACAATGCACAGAACTTAGCTAATAAAATGGGTATTGTACCTTGTGAAAATACGG